>Ga0209184_1000007_pt1 | contig 261047 bp, 225 predicted proteins | sample EN8Hudsemesocosm_2_FD_184627 | JGI IMG/M metagenome (GOLD analysis project Ga0209184, IMG submission 184627) | Methane-oxidizing microbial communities from mesocosms in the Hudson Canyon - EN8C Hudson Canyon (SPAdes) (version 2) | ecosystem: Environmental > Aquatic > Marine > Cold seeps... | reverse complement strand
TTATTGGCTTACCGGGCGAACAATTGTCTGAAGCTATGTACACCTTAGAGCAGGTTTTAAATCTGCCACTTGCTGGTTTAAAATTGCATCCTTTACATATTGTTAAAGGCAGTACTATGGCTAAGGCGTGGCAGGCAAAGCGCGTAGATGTGCTTAGTATGAGTGAATATGCTGAAATAGCTGGAGAACTGATACGTCATACACCCAAAGAAATCATTTTTCATCGCGTGTCTGCCACTGCTCATAAAGAAGTATTACTTGCTCCCTCTTGGTGTTTATTACGTTGGCCATCTATCAATGAAGTTTGTCGAAATCTTGATGCATATGGCGGTCAAGCGGCGGCATTAACTGACCAATACCAGTGTCAGAAATAGTTTTCCTCTGTTGGCCTTAAGTGTCGCTAAGTTGTTAACATGACAAAGTTAAAGCAACTAATTCCGCTACCGCTTGCTCTGGGGTTTGTTCGCTAACTAAGTCTGCTTCAGTTATTGCGGTAACAACGGCAATACTATCTACACCGGTAGCTAGTACTTCTGGCGCACGGGTTAAGTTAATACCACCAATAGCCACAACAGGAATTTGCTGTATTTTCACTTTAGGTCTAAGTGCTAATAACTGGCGTAAATTTTCTACCCCTTGTATCTGCCCGGTCATATCTTTAGTTTTGGTTGGATAAATTGCGCCAACCGCTAAATAAGACGGTTGTAGCTGTTGCGCTAGTAAAAACTCATAACAGCCATGGGTACTAATACCTAAACGGAGACCGGCTTGTTGAATTTTCGTTAAATCTGCCTCGCACAAGTCTTCTTGGCCAATATGCACACCATAAGCGCCATGTTTAATCGCTAGTTGCCAATAATCATTAATAAATAACCGAGTATTATGATCTTTTGCTAAATGCACCGCTTCAATGATCACTTGTTCAAGATCATCTAGGCTTAAATTTTTCACTCTTAACTGAATTATTTTTAATCCCCGGGGCAACAAACGTTTTAGCCAAGCGATTGAATCGATAACAGGGTAAAGCCCGAGTTTTTCACCATGTAGATTGAGCGACTCAAAAGCAGGTAAGTTTTGATATTGCTGATTAAGTTCGTCAACAACTTGCGGAAAAGTGTTTGTCGTTCCTGTTGCTTCTGGTGATTTTAACGGCCAAGTTAGTTGTTCAAAGGCGCCATAATAATCATGATGCTGTGCAGCACTTATCAGCTGTGTTGCTGCGAAACCTTGATTGATGAAAGCTTTCGTTAAGGTGAAAGCATCACGCACTAAATACCCTAAGGCTAAAAACGATGCCAAAGCACTGGCAAAGCTACAGCCACCACCATGACTATAATTACTGGCGATTCGCGGTGAGCTAAGCTGATAGCTAATGGTTTGATGTGATTTGTCTTGGTTATCTTGCTTCTCGTCATTTAGCTGATTCAGTTGGTGATAGCAATAATCAAAACACTGCTCACCATCATTGCTATGACCTCCTTTGATAATAATGCTGTTAATGGCAAAGTTCTGATAGATTCTATCGGCAAGAAACTCTGCATTGAATTGCTCAGCTACAGATGCATTAACTAGCATATTAGCTTCGATAAAGTTTGGCGTTATTACATCAATTTGCTGCAATAACGGCGTTAGGGCAGCTAATGATAATTCGTTAAAACTACCACCAACACTGGCTTGGCCAACCGGATCATAAACTACAATTAAATTCGGTAACTCTTGTTTTACCTGTATCAGTGTTGTTGTTAACCACGCTACTTGTCCAAGCGTTGCTAACAAACCAATTTTGATGACTGCTGGTGGCTTGTCAGTAATGAGCGCATCAACTTGCTGTTGTAGAATATCAACCGAGACCGAATTAATAGAAATTAACTGATTTGCATTTTGCACAGTATTAGCGGTAATTAAAGTACATACTTCAACACCCAAACAATGGCCCGTTTTTATATCCGCAGCAATGCCTGCACCACCTGAGCAATCACTACCAGAAATAGTCCAAATTATCGGTTTTTTCTTAATGTTATCAGTTATCAATGTCATTATTTTCTGCCGTCTAACTCTGATGCCAAAACGGTGTACCTAGTGTCGGCGTACTTGGATGCGCGGTTTGCCTTTGCTCCATAATGCCCGCAACATAACCTTGCTCACCGGCCTGTAATGCTTGGCTGAATGCTTCTGCCATTAATACAGGGTTATCTGCTAAGGCCACGGCACTATTTAATAACACCCCGTCATAACCCATTTCCATGGCTAAACAAGCATCAGAGGGTTTACCTATGCCTGCATCTAAAATCAACGTTGCCTCAGGTAAACGTAAGCGAATCGTTTCTAAATTATATGGGTTCATTAATCCCTTGCCAGTGCCTATAGGTGAGGCCCAAGGCATAATAACTTGGCATCCTAAATCATATAAGCGTTGACACAATACTAAATCATCAGTGCAATAGGGTAAGACTTTAAAGCCAGCATTGATTAACTGCTCAGCCGCATTAATAAGCTCAATAGGATCAGGTTGCAAATTGTAATCATCACCAATAACTTCGAGTTTAAGCCAATCTGTTTGAAAAATTTCTCGACTCATTTTCGCCAGTGTTACCGCTTCGGCAGCGGTTTTACAGCCGGCTGTATTCGGCAGTAAATAACCATTAGTTTGAGTCACTATATCTTGTAGATAGCGCCAAATTTGTTGTCCAGCCTGTTCACTTGGGTTCTGCCTTTTCAACGACAAAGTCACTACTTGGGAGCCACTGGCTAGAATAGCTTGCTTCATTATTTGCGGAGATGGATAAAGCGCACTACCAATAAGCAAACGACTATCAAGATTTTGTCCGTAAATATTTAAAGACACTGTTTTTAGCCTCCTTGGATAGGCAAGAGTACATCTAAACTGTCGCCGTTTTTAACAAAGGTTCTGTCATAATCTTCTTTACTAACAAAGTCGCCATTAAGTGCTACGGCAAAAGTGCTTTGTTGTGGTTCAATAAAATACAGTGTTAATGCAGAACTAATAGTTATTTTAGTTTCGTGAGCTAGTGGATATGCCTGACCATTGATATGGATATTCATGATATAGCTTCCTTCTTATTTCTTTGTATATGGCTTCTTTGTATTGAGCTTCTTGGTAAAGAGCTTGTTTGCTTAGGTAACATTTGTACCGATAATAAGTGGTTATAAGGCAATGTTTGCTCTTTACCCGTAACTTTATTATTGACCACAGATAGCACTTGTTCTAGTACAACCGGTGCAATTAAAAATCCGTGACGAAATAACCCATTGATTTGCATCAACGAGCCTTGAACAATAATTTGCGGTTGATTGTCGCTAAAGGCTGGTCGAGATTGGCTAATGTGCTGGCGAATATTGGCTTCGGCAAAGCCAGGATGAACACTATAAGCTGCGCTCAGTAGTTCCATAGCCGAACGTACTGTCATATTGGCGTCATCATCACTTTCAATTTCAGTGGCTCCAACGACATAAAAGCCTTTACTTTTAGGGGCAATATACAGTTGATATCTTGGGTGCATCAAACGAATAGGCCTTGATAAATGTACATTTGGTGCGAATAACTGAAAAAGTTCGCCACGCACCGATCGCAAATCAGTTAATGGTGCACAATCACTGTTGGCATATTTTTTACTTGCGCCAACACCACGACAATCAATTACTAAATCAAAGTGCTGGCTCTGCTGCTGACTACTCTGCGTCCTATAGATGAGGGTAGTTCCGTGATCGTTTACTTGAATTTCAGTAACTAAACATTCACTTAGCCAATTTATCCCTTCTTGCTCAAGCTGTTTTCGTAAGGCTACGAGTAAGCGTCGATTACCTATTTGCCCTTCTTGTGGCAAATATAAACCTTGATTAAAACTTCGCCCTAGCTCTGGCTCTAAGTCATACAGTTGCGCACGATTTAATGTTTGCAGACATTTCTCTGGATAATTATTTCTTAAATGACGAACAAAACGCAGGTAATCTCCTTTGTCTTGTTCGTGACTAATCATAATGGCACCCGTTTGTTGAAAAAAAGTATGCTCTTCTAAACTGGCCAATAAGTCTGGCCATAAAGATAATGATTCAAAACCCATTTCAACAATATTTGCATCGCAATGTAGCGACTCACCTAAAGGCGTTAGCAAACCTGCCGCAGCGTAAGCGGCGCTGTTATGCGCCAACTTAGTGTCTTTATCAAATAGAGTCACTTCAAGTTCAGCTTGGCGATGTAATGATAAGGCTAACAGCCTACCCATTAATCCCGCGCCAACTATAGCTATTTTCATTATTTAGCAATATGGTAGATTTCACTACCTGTGGCTTTAAATTCAGCAGATTTTTCTGCCATACCCTGTGTTATGTCAGTTTGATCTGCATCTAGTACGATGGTTTCATCCAATAATTGAATAGCTATCTTTCCTTTTGAAGAATGAGCGCCTGATTCGAGATCAGCGGCATAGTCGCGAACTTCTTGAGAAATTTTCATTGAACAGAATTTAGGACCACACATTGAGCAAAAATGGGCAATTTTTCCAGACTCTTGCGGCAGTGTTTCATCGTGATAGGCTTTTGCGGTTTCAGGGTCTAAACCAATGTTGAATTGATCATACCAACGAAATTCAAACCGTGCCTTACTCATGGCATTATCGCGTATTTGTGCGCCCGGATGACCTTTCGCTAAATCGCCGGCATGGGCGGCAATTTTATAAGTAATCAAACCTTCTTTAACATCTTCTTTATTCGGTAAGCCTAAATGTTCTTTCGGCGTGACATAACAGAGCATGGCACAGCCGTACCAGCCTATATTGGCGGCGCCAATACCAGAGGTGATGTGATCATAACCCGGAGCAATGTCGGTGGTTAATGGCCCTAAAGTATAAAAAGGTGCCTCACCACAATGTTCAAGTTGTTCTTCCATATTTGCTTTAATCATATGAAGTGGCACGTGTCCTGGGCCTTCAATGATAGTTTGAACATCATGTTGCCAAGCAATTTTAGTCAGTTCACCTAAGGTACGTAATTCAGCAAATTGTGCTTCATCATTAGCATCAGCCACTGAACCCGGACGTAAACCATCACCTAAAGAAAATGAAACATCATAGGCTTTTAAAATTTCACAAATGTCTTCAAAATGGGTATAAAGAAAATTCTCTTTATGATGGGCTAAACACCATTTCGCCATAATTGAACCACCACGAGAAACAATACCGGTAACTCGTTTAGCTGTCATAGGTACATAACGCAATAATACTCCTGCATGAATAGTGAAGTAGTCAACGCCCTGCTCGGCTTGTTCAATTAAAGTATCGCGGAAAATTTCCCACGTTAAATCTTCAGCAACTCCATTTACTTTTTCTAATGCTTGATAAATTGGCACAGTACCAATTGGCACGGGTGAGTTACGTAAGATCCATTCACGGGTTTCGTGAATGTTACGGCCAGTTGATAAATCCATCACGGTATCGGCGCCCCATTTGGCTGACCACACTAATTTTTCAACTTCTTCTTCAATGGATGAAGTAACTGCAGAATTGCCTATATTGGCATTTACTTTAATTAAGAAGTTACGGCCGATTATCATCGGCTCACATTCAGGATGATTAATGTTTACTGGAATAATCGCGCGTCCGCGAGCTACTTCATCTCGAACGAACTCAGGGGTAATTTGTTCTGGAATGCTAGCTCCAAAAGATTGGCCTTTATGCTGCTGCAGCAAAATCTCATCTTTAACTTGTTCACGCTTTAAGTTTTCACGAATGGCAATATACTCCATTTCAGGGGTGATAATGCCTTGGCGAGCGTAATGCATCTGAGTAACATTTTTACCTTTTTTGGCAATTCGCATTTTGGGTAAGTGTTCAAAACGAATATGATCAACGCCTTCATCGGCTAATCGTTGTTGTGCGTATTGAGAACTATTTGATTGTAAAAATTCGACATCACCACGGCTATCTATCCATGACTCACGTAAGCGAGGAATACCTTTGTGAACGTCAATATCAACATTGTCATCGGTATAGAATCCTGAAGTATCATAAACACAAAGAGGCTCATTTTTTTCATACACTGGATTATCTTTACCGCCACCATTTCCTGGAGAAATAAGGGTATCTGTCAAGGTGATTTCACGCATACCCACTTTGATATCGTGTAATTTGCCCTCAACATAGGTTTTCTTAGAATTGGGGAAAGATTGGTCTGAGACATTTTGTAAAAATGCTTGTGCAGCTTGGCGCTTTTCACGTCTGCTTGGTTTGTTTTTGGGTTGTTCGCTCATGGTCGCTACCTATTTTTAAAACATTAAAAATGAAGCGGAATGACAACAATAAAGGTGAGTAATGAAGAAAACAGTATTCGATAAATACTGTTTACTCTTGTTCCCTACGCAGATTCTAATCTGTTCAGGTATTACGGATCCCGCTTACGCGATCTCAGCCTTTGGCACTCCGACAAGTCTTGTATTGATAGCCTAGTTTTTATTCTGACTAAAAATACCGGGCAATACTAACGTTAGCATCCCCTTGTTAGCAAGCTATTTAATAAAAGAACTAACAAAATAAATATTGCCAGTAGTGTCGGCTAGGGTAAAATGAAGATTACTTTTATTAGAATTTAAGCAGGTGTGATTTTGCTGCAAGTTATTGCTCCACAACAATTTAAAACCATTCCTTGGAAGAACGGTTTAGGTGAAACTACTGAGCTGGCAATTAATGACGGAGGCAATCTAGAGTGCTTTGATTGGCGTTTGAGTATTGCCAGTGTGATTAATGATGGTGTGTTTTCCGATTTTTCCGGGTATCAGCGTAATTTAGTTTTAATTGCTGGTCAGGGATTAGTGCTAGAACATGACGATAAAAGTAGTGATAACTTAGCTAACTTGCTAGATATTGCTAGCTTTGATGGTGCTTGCCAAACGTTTGGCAAGCTTAGTGCTGGCGCCATTAAAGATTTTAACATCATCACTAATAAGAAAAAAATACTGCCACAAGTTAGTTGTTATATTACCGCACAACAAGTTACGGTTAACATGGCTAAAACAATTCTGTTTTTTGCTTTTAGTTTAACGGGCGAAATGAATGTTGAAGTTAATTTTAAAAACGTTAAGCAAGAAAAAAGCATCGTGCCTCAGAGACATTTATTGAAAATTTCGTTTGCTGATGAAGCACACGATAAAGACGAATATACCTTCAAAATCAGCGGTGAAAATATGATTTTAATACAATTACAGCCAAATGAAGCCGACCCTAGATGAATAAAAAAATAACGTTATTATTTGTTTTGTTAGCCACTAACTTTGTGCTATCTACTTTAATTAAGCCTTACCCATTGAGCTGGGCAATTAAGTTATTACCTATGCTCTTGCTGATTGGTGTAGCTTGGCAATTGTTAAAAGATAAGTCTCTAGATGGTAAATTTTTCATTGCTGGTTTAGTTTTCTCGGCCTGTGGCGATTTTATTCTTGATTATGATCGCGTTAATTGGTTTATCTTTGGCTTAGGCGCTTTTTTTATTGCCCACTTATTTTATTTAGCGAGTTTAAAACCCTATATAAAAAAATTGCATCAAGCTAAGTTCTATATCACTACTATTGCTTATATGATTTATGGCGCTTGTATGCTGACACTACTCGCCAATGGTTTAGGTGATTTGTTTATTCCGGTAGTCGCTTATATGAGTATATTACTCTTGATGGCGCTGGCCACGGTATTTAGTGAGAAGTCTAACGTTTGGTTAGTGCTTGGTGGTATCAGCTTTGTACTTTCCGATTCTTTAATTGGTTTTAATAAATTTTATAGCCCAATAGCCTATGTGGATATTGCTATTATGATCACTTATTACTTGGCTCAGTTTGCCTTATTAACTGGCTTTTTAAAAGCAAAGAATGTAGAAGCGAAGCAGCAAAAATTAGTGGATAAAAAATAGATGGATTAGTCGGTATTAAATATTGCAAGTTTAATAATAGAGCTTTATCAAAATGGACAACAAAGTGCCTTGAGTTCAACCGATGCACACAAATATTCTGCTTCGTATCTAAACAGCCCTTTAGCTGATATGAATTCGGTTCACAAAAACCGACCGTTTGGATGGCAAAGCTTGACCTATTACTTGTAAAATTAGCCTAAAATATGCATTCAAAAGTATCAGCTCAAATATGAGCTACTACAAATTAAGTAATAGAAACAAAAAAGCAGTAACTAAAATAGTCACTGCTTTTTTTAAATTCTGAGCTAATGCTGCTAATTCGTATGAATTACTCTTCGTTAGCTGTTTCTTTTTGTTCTGTCGTTTGCTCTTGAGCTTGAGTTTGTTCTTGCTCTTTTTTCTCTTGATGGTCTTCGCCACCACAACTTCCACAACATCCCATAATGTACTCCAAATAATCTATAAGGTTAAACTTGGGGATATAATACCTGAGTAAAAAACTCAGGTATTTGATCGGGATCAATATCTGTACGGTTTGGCGTAGATCGCTTGCTAGTACTTGCTAGTGGAGTAGCTTTTGATAACCCATATTAAATAAGGTGAATGCATAAATATCAGCGTATTGTTCAATGGTTTTCGAAACCGGCGTACCAGCACCATGGCCAGCATTGGTTTCAATGCGTATTAAAGTTGGCGCACTGCCTGCTTGTTTAGCCTGTAATTGTGCAGCAAACTTAAATGAATGAGCCGGTACAACGCGGTCATCATGGTCACCGGTAGTCACTAACGTAGCTGGGTAGCTTACTCCTGCTTTAACATTATGCACGGGAGAATAGCCTTTTAAGTAGTTGAACATTTCTTTACTTTGTTCAGCCGTACCATAGTCATAAGCCCAGCCAGCACCTGCGGTAAAGGTATGATAACGAAGCATATCTAAAACACCTACAGCGGGTAGGGCTACTTTCATCAAATCAGGGCGCTGGGTCATTACTGCACCCACTAATAAACCGCCATTTGAGCCACCATTAATCGCTAAATAATCACTTGAAGTGTAATTCTCGCTAATTAAATACTCACCAGCAGCGATGAAATCATCGAAGACATTTTGTTTGTTTTGTTGAGTACCTGCTTTGTGCCATTTTTTGCCATACTCACCGCCGCCACGTAAATTGGCTACCGCATAAATACCGCCTTGCTCTAACCAAACGGCACGAGTAACGCTAAACCTTGGTGTTAAACTAATATTAAATCCACCATAACCATACAAAATAGTTGGATTTTTACCATTTAGCTCTAATCCTTTTTTATAGGTAATAATCATAGGAATTTTAGTGCCGTCTTTCGAGCGATAAAATACCTGCTTAGACTCATAATCATCACTATCAAATTTTGCTCCTGATTTACGATAAGTATCACTAACGCCTGTATTTACATCAAATCTATAAATAGTTGCTGGGGTTTTGTAATTAGTAAATGAAAAATACAGCGTACTTTCTTCTTTTTTACCTTCCAACGAACTGGCACTGCCAACTCCGGGTAAACTAATTTCGCGTACTTGCTTACCTTGATAATTGTACTGGTATACTTTTGAAATAGCGTCAACCATATATTCAGTAAAGAAGTAACCTCCGCCTACAGACGCTGTTAATACGTGCTCGGTTTCTGCAATGAAGTCTTGCCAGTTTGCCGGGTTTGGCTGCGTAGCATCAACGCTGACTATTTTTTTATTCGGTGCGTTTAAATTAGTAACCAAATAAAGCTTCTCGCCTTCATTTTCAATTAAGCTAGTGTCTGAATCAAAGTTATCAACAATGGTCACTAATGGGCTGTTGGGCTGTGATAAATCTTTAAGATATAAATCATTGCCCGAAGTGGATTTAGCGCCAGAAATAACAAGATAACGATCATCTTGGGTAACATTACCGCTCACGTAACGTCGCTTTTGAGCTTCACTATCACCAAAAACTACTAGATCATCTATTTGTGCTTGCCCTAACTGGTGATAATAAAGTTTATGCTGATCGGTTTTCGCTGATAACTCACTGCCTTTAGGTTTGTCGTAACTTGAATAATAAAAACCTTTATTGCTGTACCACGAAATATCTGAAAACTTAACATCAACTAACGGCTCTTCAAGTACTTTTTTAGTCTCGGCATCAATAATAATAATCTTGCGCCAATCACTACCACCTTCAGAAATTGAATAAGCCGCAATAGAGCCATCCTTTGAAAAGCTCAGTTGTCCTAAAGACGTTGTGCCATCTTCACTAAAAGTATTAGGATCTAGAAACACTTCAGCGGGGCCATCACCTTCTTGACGAAAAACAACATATTGATTCTGTAAGCCATCATTTTTATAAAAATAGGTGTATTTCCCTTCGTTAAAAGGTGAACCAATTTTTTCATAATTCCATAAGTCTGCGAGGCGTTCTTTTAGTTGCTCACGATAAGGAATTTGCTCTAAATAACTGAAGGTGACTTTGTTTTCTGCTTTAACCCATGCGGAAGTTTCTTCGCTGCGATCATCTTCTAACCAACGGTATGGGTCAGCCACTTGAGTACCAAAATAATCAGTGCTAACGGTACCTTGCTTGGTGACTGGATAAGATACTTGACTGCGACTTACTTGAGCAGTGGTTTGTTCAATTTGGCTTGTTGTTTGTTTTTCAGTCGCTGTTGAATTATGACCAGAACAACCTATGACCAAAGTGCTGAGTAAAGCACTAGATATTAATAACGAAGTTTTATTCATTCTTGTATCTCACTTACTGGAAGTTAACATTATATTTACATTGCTTTTGTTGATTGAGTGTATCAGATGGACAAAGGAGATACCTAGCGCTTACACCATTGTAAAATAATGTAAGCGGCAGTATTTTGTTACAGGGTATTAATGAAGCAATTAGTAAATGAACTTACTTGTTTTCTAGTCTATTAAAATCCAATAAACCAGCTGACGGTGCTTGATGTTTTTTGTACCAAGTATGAAGTTTGTCTGCATAGCGCCAGAATTCATTACTGGTACGACGTATGGCAAATTTATCTTTTAAAATGGTATAGTCATCTGGTGTTTTTATTTGTTCAAAGACACTAACAAATTCTCCTAATTGCTGCTCAGATACTTGAAAAAAGGCGTTGGGATAGGTGCCAACCACGCCCGACAATACCGTTAAAGTATCTTCTGCGGGTATACGTCGGTCATTTTCTGCGAATAAGTGAGCCACATTACTATGAGCACTATTATTAACGATAGTATAAACAAACTCGCCTTGTTCGCCTGTCACCATTAAATAACTAACTTGCGGTAAAATAGCCACCGCTTCACCTGTCATATTATTTAGCCGCGCAAGCTTATAATCATTCTGATTCGATTTGTTATCTACGCTTAATTTATAGGCATTAACTTTGCTGTTATTTGTATGCTTGGCAACCAGTTGAAGGAATTCCTGCTGCGGTTCGTTGCTTTGAAAATTAATATTAGTTTCAGGTAATTGATAAAAATCGTCAGAAAAAATATAATCTTTTATTGTATTGCTGGTATCACGATACCAATATTCATGCACGCTGCGACGATCTTTTTTCGGTAAAAACGAGATGAAATTACTCTCTGCTTCCATTCGCAAAAAATCCATATAAAGACGCGTTTTTAATTGATGTCCAACGTTGCCGTAAACATCAAATCCAGCCACTAATAAATAATGAATTCGTTCTAATAATGGGTAGGTAATAAACCAAGCCGTTTTCGGCGCTTGGCCAACAAAGCCTTTTAATACTGAGGCACTATCGAAGTGCCTGAATACCGTTAAAGTAGCATTGGGGTTACCTTGTCCAGACCAGATTAAGTCGATATCGAGATCGCTTTGTCTAAAATTAATTTTGTCTAAATAAGCCAGTTGCTTGGTAACATATTCTTGCTGACGGTTAGCATATTGACGCCAATACAGTAATGACAACGCTTTATCACTGGTTGCTGCGGGTAATTGCAATAAATCACTATTGTCATTAACAAAATTATCAAGATGGTAAGAGTCAATATTCTCAGGATCAGCAAAAGTCACCCAAAAATGATCTTCAATAACATTGAGCGCCACTTGGCCTCGACATACCGGACCTTTGATAAAATTCATTATGGTATATTGCGCTTCATCTAATAAAAACTGATAGCGTGATTTTGCTGGTATTGCCTGAAAAGTTTTAAACGGATTAGAAGCTAGTTTTAGCTGGTAACTTGGTAGCTCGGTTACATGATAATCTGTATCAATAAAAAGCTGCTTAAACCTTTTTAACTTCGCCAAATCAAATTGATAAGGCATATGGCGTTTAGCGATGATAGTGTCATTATTTTTCACTAAGCGATAATAAACACGTTTTTGTGTCGCAGAGCTATTATTGGCATTAAATGGATTATCATAAGGACGACGAGTATTGATTATCTCTATTTGCTCACCCGGCGGCGTACTTGATCGGACTACTTTAAAATAACTTTTACTACCTTGCTGAAAATATAAATTGGCTAGGTATAAATGCTCAAACAAATAACGAGCAACTAATTGCTGTTTTTTACTATTGCCATTGAAAAACCTCTCCCACTCAATCACCATTGTTAGTTCATTCTGGCTAACCGCTACTGTGGGTATAAAGGCGCCCTTGCTAAGCCAAGTGGACAGTGAATTATGCTCTTGACCCGACAAAGCCGGTAAGCCATAGGGCATACCGGCCAATGGATAGCTATTTTTATACTGCTCGAACTCTTCTATAGTTGGACACTGTTGTGTTCTATTTAAGCTTAAATCAAAACTGTTATCGAGTAACTTGCCAGCAGGTAAAGGGTGTTGTTGTTTTAACTGCAACATTTGATAGAAGACACTGCCTTGGCTATTGGCATTCGCGGTTTGTTGGCGTTCGTTTAGTACAGGAAAGAAGCCTTCACGGCGAAATTTTTTAATGTTCTCTAGATCTCGACTGCGTAAATCACCCAACATTTGGCTGGGCTTGGCAGCAATTAAACGCTCACCATAGACTTTTTCTTTACTTGCACCCCGCTCTAAACCTGCCATTGATTCAAGTTTTAGCTGACAAGGAGCATCATAACAACCATGACAAACCACACAACGATTTTCGATTATCGGTTGAATAACGTTATTAAAATGTTCTGTTTGTGCTTGGCTTGCAGCGATACTTGTTTGAGTTTTTTCTAAACGATTTTCTGGTGTAGCAACGCCATATAACTGGTCAAACTCGTACAAACCTAACGTTGCACAACCAGAAGTGATTAATAAAAGTAACAACCAATAACTTGGGCGCATGAAAATCCTTTACGCATGTAATTTCACAGATACTAAAATATTAAGTTATCCTGACAGCTCCTGCAAAGTTTTCTCATCGCACCATAACTGCACATAGTAGCAACGCAGATTAATCATAACGATTTCGTTGCTCTGGCAAATCACTAAGGTACTGGACAAACTCTACTTCATAGCCATTGGGATCGACATAATACACATTTTCACGGTAGGCATCTTCTGCACCCTGTTTATCAACGGTAAAACCCGCTTTTGCTAATCTAGCAATTATGCCTTCAATATCACTGGTTACAAAGGCAAAATGAGCCAAGCCTACCTGATGACCCGCAAGGTTGCGGTTTTCACCTACACCGTCATCATTAAAAGCAAGATATTGATAATCATCACCAAAGTGAACCCAATTACGCGGTTTGCCATACCATTCACTTTTACCACCACCGCGTACGGCCCAATGGGGGAATGCCGCTTTATAAAAAGCTAATGTTTGTTCAATATCTCTTACCACTAAATTCACATGCTCTAAAGTAATCATTTTACTTTCTCCTATTGTTTTTAAATTTACATGCCGTAACTGTACTGTTCTTGATTTACATAAGGGGTTTCTTGTTGTGTTTTACGCAGTAAAGCTAATACCTGGCCGTATTGCCATAAACTATGCAGGCTAAAACTAATTCGCTCTCGTAATCTTTTATCCTCTTGTGAAAGTGACTTTTGCACGACACCAAAACCATTTAACGATTCCGTTACGTTTCGAATAATAAGGTGATCGGGAATAGCAACTAACTTATTATTTTTAAATGCGTTCATACGCAATTCAGCTATTGGATAGGCGCCACTAATACCACTTGAGATTGATACTAATAGCGCCGGTTTGTGACCGATATCTTCACTGCTAGACATGAGTAAGAAATTTTTTAACAGTGGTGACGCCATGCCACTCCATTCAGGGGTAATTAATATTAATGCGTCAGTTTGGCGAACTTGATCATTGATATTTGACCAATCACTGTTTGGAGATTGTTTACTATGTTGCTCTCCATCCCATAAAGGCAGTTGATATTTACATAGTTCAATATGTACAATTTTTTCATAACCGCTGGCTGTCTCAGTTATATATTGCGCTACTTTTGCACTTTGTGATTGCTCTCTTTGGCTCGCACTTATGATAATTAAATTCATTACTTCTCTCCTATTCATCCCTGTTACTGTTTATGTAAACAAAAATACTTACTAAGTATTAAGTAAAGTAATACCTTTACTTAATAAAGTCAACAATAAAATAAATAAAAAAGTTTACATAATGATAAGATAACTGGTAATGACTAGTGAATAGGCCGATTAATAGCAATAACACTGATTAATCCACTTGCTAAACAGGAAAAATTATTTGGAGCCAGTATGAAAACTCATGACAAAATTTTGAAATTATTAAAAACTCAAGGAGCGCTAACAGCTAAAACGTTAGCCGATGAACTCGGGCTCACTACCATGGGTATTCGTCAGCATGTACTGGCATTAGAAGTGTCTGGGGATGTAATCTATAAAGATGAAAAAGCCGCTAGAGGCCGGCCTACGCGTTATTGGTCGTTAACAGAAAAAAGTAATGACCATTTTGCTAATCGCCATGATGAATTAACCGTGCAACTGATTGATTCTGTTATTGCGGTATTTGGAGATGATGGTTTAGATAAGCTAATTGCTAATAGAGAAGAATCATCAATGCGAATGTATCGTTTAGCGTTAGCGGATAAGTATGGTGTGGAAGACAAATTAGCAATGCTGGCAAAGTTGCGTAGTGATGAAGGCTATATGGCAACAGTGGCGATTGAAGATGACTTTTACTGGTTATTAGAAAATCACTGTCCAATATGCGCGGCTGCAACTAAATGCGTAAATTTTTGTCGAAGTGAATTACATCTATTTCAAAGCTTACTTAATGATGTTGCTGTTGTAACTCGAGAGGAACATATAGTTGAAGGTGCAAGGCGCTGTGCTTACAAAGTTATGCCGTCATAAATTGATACAAAGTTAACAAGTAAGCAATTTAGTAAGCAAGTAAGATAAACAAAAATTTTTAAAAGGACGGTTATGCACTATCGATTTTTAGTAGGCTTGATATTTTGTTTGGGATTTTCTACAACCTCGCCAGTTTTTGCGAGTTCAAATAAACTTGTTGGGTCTAAGTTAGGCTTTGAGCACTATAACATTACAGCGCCGTTTAAGGTCAGTTTACCTGTTATTGCCGTTGATATAGTTGCTAATGAAGAGTCTTCTGTTGATGAGATTGTTGTGATTGGGCATGATGAGTCAAATCAAACGTGGCTAGCTGCCTATGTTTTTGATGAAAAAACTAATAGTTTTAATTTATTGGATAAAATGCTGTTAGCCGATGAATATTTTGCTTTTGATGTTAGTGAAAATAAGCAAGGGCTCTATTTATTAGCAAAGAATAAGGTGGTTACTCTTAAATATAATGCCAATTCTAAAGAAGGCGAACATTTACAATCAGGACTGTTTCTTCAACATAAACAAAATATTAATTCTATTTTTTTGCTAAATGAAGCAAGCTTTATTGCTAATAAAGACTTTATCCAAGATGTAAATAAAGATGGCCTAGACGACATTATTTTACCGGATTTTGAGCAAACTAATTTGTGGCTTTCTTCAAAAAATGCCAAAGAATCTTACTCTCAGCATTTAGCGATTAATACTCAAGTTGAACTGAGCAGAGGTGGCGTTATTTTCAAACCTATTACTCTGTTTTTTGCAGACTTCAATCAAGACAAACGTCAGGATATCGCTTGGGTTTCTAAAGGTAATATCAATTATTTTAGTCAAAATATGGAAGGCAAGTTTTCCCCTCAAGACAAAAAACTTAACTTGGCTGAGACAATATACGGTTTAAATTGGTGGGAAATAAGAGAATCTGATGGTGAGATCCCTGATCAAAGCAATTTAACACATCGTGTTGTTGAACAAATAAAAGACATCAACGGTGACGGTTTGGTGGATGTTATCGTTCGCTTTACACAAAGTTCAGGCGTGCTAGACAAAGCCAATGATTATGAATTTTATCTGGGTTATCTTAACCAAAACAAGCAGCTTGAGTTCCCTCAAAAACCAACTACAGTCATTAAGGCAGATGGAACCTTAACAGGATTGAAAATTATTGATGTTAATGAAGACGATAAATTTGAAGTATTGTTGTCTTCATTTGAGTTGAGTGTCAGTAATATTATTGGCGCTTTGCTCTCAGGTGGTATAGATCAAAATGTTCTATTATTTTCTCTGAATGATGATAATAGTTATGAAGAAGATGCGATTATAAGTAAAGAAGTTGAATTAAGCTTTAGCTTAACGTCAGGGCAGAGTGGTCAACCGATTGTGCTTTTAAGTGATGTTAATGGTGATGAACTGCAAGATTTGATTTTATCGTCAGGAGAGGAAAAGTTAGCTATTTTCTTAGGGAATAGCAGTTCAGGGTTGTTTAACCGTAAAGCGAGTAAACATAAAATGTTATTGCCTAAAAATGGAGCCTTATTTGAACATCATGATATTAATCATGATGGAAAAGAAGACTTTGTGATGCATTATGGTCGCTTGGATGATGAGAGTATGGCTAACAAAGTAACCATACTCATGGTGAAGTAATATTCTTGGGATGTTTTTAGGTCTATTACTGCTAAGTTGGTAAAGTGGTTTAATGAACCTTCTTACATCCCCGCAAGATTACCAATCAACCACATTTTGAATCGCCACACGAAACACAAGTTAAACAACCATCAAGTTTGATCACCGCATTGTGAACTTTACACTTAGGGCAATCCAGCGCATTTGGCATCCCTGCATCTTCATCAGTTATTTCTGTTGGCTTTATGTCTGATGTCTGATTTTTCAGGTACTCGGCTTTTTTTTCTTCGATAATCTCTTTGGCTTCACTCGATAATTCAATCTCTTTAATAGCAACGCCACAGGTTTGCTCAACATGGTAAGCAATCGTATCGGCGATAGCTGAAACCATTGACTCAATGTATCTAGGATTACCACCGCGGGTATGTTGCCCAAACCAACCAGCATTGGATGAAGAAACTTCACGTAATTCATCCAATAAGAACATATATTCTCCGCCTTTACGAAAGATGGCCGACATCATAAAAGTCAAGGCATGTACCCATTGAACACTTATTTTATCTTTGGTATTAATGAATATTTCATAGGGGCGCACTTCTTCTAGCGCTGTGCCTTTATTAAGGACAACGTTCGAAATGCTGACGTAATATGCGTGCTCATAACCTGATGAGGCTCTGATCTTATAGGTTCTTGAATCTAATTGTTTCGGACGTTTTGTTTTTTCAATAATTTCAACAGTTTGAGCTTCTTTGTCCAAGGCAACAACAGCGTTGTTGTTTTTGTCTAAAGAATTGTTTTCTTTATTTAATACCGATACACCGGTAATTTTTTTACTGATCTCGATTGGTTTTGACGGCGAAGATGAATTTGTCATAATGTGTCTCTTTTAAATGACCGGTAATGAAACCAGTTTAATAAATTAAGTATTGCTTAAAGTTGTATGCGTTAGTTGATAGGACGCTAAAAGCGTCCGTACTGCCCTTCTTTGATCGCATCAAATAAGTTAGAAGCAATATGCTCTTGGCCTTCGTAAATCACCTTTTCATTACCCTTAACAGTGATCACGTCACCTCCCTCAACAGTAAACTGATAATCTGTATTTGCCAGATCGGCTTCGTTGACAAGAACCCCCGAAAAGTTTTCAGGATTGAAACGAAACGTTGTACAGCCTTTTAATCCTTCGGTATAAGCTTCTAAATACACATTTTCAAATTGAGCAAAAGGGAACTCTGTTGGAATATTGATCGTTTTAGAAATTGAACTGTCGATCCAACTTTGAGCCGCTGCTTGAACCGCAATATGCTCTGATGGTGTAACCGTCGAGGTATCAACAAAGCTTTCAGGCAACTGCGATAAATCCAGTGATAACACTGAACCCATTTTGCTCATCGGCAATTCCCAATCATTCCCGTGTGTGCTTTTCATCAAACGTTCATACGCTAATACTTCGGCAGAACGGACGTTCACTTGTTGTTTGGTTGACTTTCCTGGAACGATAACGTTACGTTTGTAATCATGTGCAAAACTTGGCTCGATGCCATTACTGGCATTATTTCCTATAGATAATGCAATGGTTCCCGTAGGGGCAATAGAGCTATGGTGAGTAAAACGTAACCCTGTTGCCAACGCTTCTGCTACCCATTTGTCACCTAACTCGGCGACAATATTTTTCATGTAATGGCTATAGTTAACGTGTAATTCTACCCCTTTAACCTGATCACCTAATTTATACTTTTGTGCTAACTCGGGACGTTTACGTAATAAAGCACCGGTAATGGTATACAGTTCATTTAAGAAGGGCGCTCCGCCTTTTTCTTTGGCAAGCTTTGTTGCTTCACGCCATCCTTCTAATGCCAGATGTTTGGTAACTTCACTGGTGAAATTCACCGAGTTATTTTTACCATACTTCATACCAAGCATGGTCATGGCAGAGCCTAAACCTAAATAGCCCATGCCGTGACGGCGCTTGCTTTCAATTTCAGCAACTTGCTCAGGTAATGGTAAGCCATTAATTTCTACCACGTTATCAAGCATACGCGTGAAAATACGGACAACTTTCTTAAATCGTTCCCAATCAAAACTCGCTTGAGCGGTAAAAGGGTTTCTGACAAAAGCGGTTAAGTTGACTGAACCCAATAAACACGAGCCATTTGGGGGTAACGGTTGTTCTCCACAGGGATTGGTTGCGCGAATATCTTCAGCAAACCAATTGTTATTAAATTCATTGACCTTATCGATCAGAATAAAACCTGGCTCAGCATAGTCGTACGTTGCACTCATGATCATATTCCACAAGTTTTTTGCGCGAATTGTGCGGTAAACTCTGCAAGCGGTTTCACCGGCATCGTTTTTTAAATATCCGTCCATAGATAACGGCCATTCACGCCAGATCACATCAGCTGAATTATTTATCGCATCATACTTCAAGCCTTCGAGATCAATTTCACTTTGATTAGTAGGGAAAACCAACTGCCAATCAGTATCTGCTTTAACGGCTTCCATAAAAGGGTCGGTGATTAATATTGACAGGTTAAACTGACGTAAGCGACCATCTTCGCGTTTAGCCTTAATGAACGCCATGATATCTGGATGCTGACAATCAATGGTCCCCATTTGCGCGCCACGACGACCACCGGAAGACGAAACGGTCTTACACATGGTGTCGAAAATATCCATGAAAGGTAATGGGCCTGACGTCGTTGCGCCAGCACCCGCAACAAAACCACCATCAGGTCGGATCGTTGAAAAATCATAACCAATGCCACATCCCGCTTTTAGAGTTAGACTCGCTTTACTTACTGCTTCACCGACGATGCCTTGCATAGAATCTTCAATCGTAGCCGATACGGTACAGTTAATCGTTGAAGCCGTTGGCTTCTGCTCACCAGCCCCTGCATTTGAAACGATACGACCCGCAGGCACCGCACCGTTCATCAGTGCCCACAAAAACTCTTTACTGTGTTTTTTTTGTTTCGTTGGAGTAGTTTCAACTTTGGCAATAGCCTCTGCAACACGTTCAAACGTATCGATGACCGAATGGTCGACAGGCTCTCCTGATGAGGTTTTTAATTGATACTTCGAACGCCAAATGTCTTGCGAAGCTAACTGTAAATGGTTCGGGTCGAAAACAGCGGGAGTTTCGATGGTATCCGTCAATATTTGTTCTTTCATTATTTTTGTTCTCATAAGAATATAGAGTGTGTTTTTAGGCCAAAGTTTTTGGTAATGAGCAGTTTTTCAATTAGTGCGTGAGGGTAATTAAATATCATCTGACTACCTATATATGGTGTTTTTATTTTTGTTAAACACAATATATAGTATTTCCATGGTCTAAATAGTTGATCGAGATCAACTTTTTATCAATGTCTTTCTATATGTAGTACTCGTATTTAGATTTGCTACTATATATAGTGTTGTCAATTTTTGGATGAGTAGGAGGGGTAGGGTTAATTAAGGTATTAAAACAGTGTACTTCTGATGAAATCTATCAGATTTATGTGCTTTCTTTAAACTGATAAATGAAACAAGCACCACTACTCTTTTTATCAATAAAAATTTTTCCATCTAATTTCTGAGTGATTAAGTTATAAACAATCGACATGCCTAAGCCAACACCGCCACTTTGCCTGGCTGTTGTAAAAAAAGGATCAAATACATGTTTTTGTGCTTCTTTAGATAAACCAACACCATTATCTTGATAATGTACTTCAACAATATTGTTTTGTTTAACTATATTAATGACAATTTGGTTACTTTCGATGTCACTGAAGCCATGCCGAACACTGTTGGTGATTAAATTAGTTAATATTTGAGCGTGAATACCTGGGTAGGTCGGTAAATTGATGTTGTCATCACCCGTTATGGTTAATGATACTTTTTTAGTTTTCAATATTGAGTTTAAAGTAGAAACTAATTTGTTGTAATATTTTTTTATATTAATGGTTTCAATTGTTAAATTGTGTTGATCAACCGAGGTTTCTTTGAAATTTTCAATTAATTGTTTAGCGCGAAATAAGTTGTCTCCTTGCATGCTCAGGGCATTGCCCACGGCTTGTCGATAGTGATCCATATCTTTTATACTTAAGCATGCATTAGTAATTTTATCGCTCAATTGTCTATGTTCCTCAGCGATAATACTATGAGTGGTGATTGCTATGCCCAAAGGGGTGTTCACTTCATGGGCAATTCCAGCTACTAAACCTCCTAAGGCGGCCATTTTATCTGACTCAACTAATTGCTCTTGTGCTTGTTTCAGCTGCTCGACTGTTGTTGAAAGTTCTAATGTGCGAGAAACGACTTTTTCCTCTAATGATGTTTCGTAATTGCGACGTTCAAGTTCAGCAGAAATACGCCCAGAAAAGATTTGAAAAAGTGTCAGTACATCTGCGTCATCTTCTAATGGTTTCTCGTATAAAGCGACGATTAGACCCATGACATTTTGTTTAGAATCATGCAAAGGAGAGCCTATATATGCCGCTATGTTCATGTCAATTAATAGCTGATCTTTAGGGAATTCATTGCAAACATTATTGGGATAATAACAAACGGAATTTTCAGAAACATCGGCACAAGGAGTATCTGTGAGAGAATATTCAAAGTTGTCAGCAAGCTCTCCCTTGGCAACTAACGCGACAGTTTTAGAAACAAATGCTTCTTTATCTAATATGGCAATGAAGGTGTAGTCTGCTTTGATAATACTGTGAAAGGCTAAAGTAATTGAATTGAAAAAATCATCGCCGTAGGTATTGGATACCGCTTCTATAACGGTACGAATTTTACTTTGCATGATAATGCCTTAGTGAAATTAATAGAGTTTCTTTCCCCCTATAATTATGGCATAAGAACTATTTTTTGCGAGTTTGGACATTTCTTTTACATTTTCAACTAAACTGTTAGTAACGGTTTTTTGACCATCAAAATTTATGAAACGAGTCATTATTTATTACCTATTTGCTATTTTCATATTCGCTTCTTCTAGCGTACCTCTTGCTGCTCAATCTTTACCAATTGTTAATACAATGCATATTACAATCCCTCTATCAGACACGTTTAGCTATCGTTATGAGAAGTATCTACATTTTTCATACAACCAATTAGGATATAAGATTATTTTTGAAAAAATTTTGATGGCTAGAGCAATAGAAATGGTGGATACAGGTCGATTAGACGCTATGATGATCGCCGGAAAAGATGTTGAACAAAATTACACTAATATATTGAGAGTACCGGTGATGTTAGCAAGGGGAACCTTGGTACTTTATTGCAGCAAACAGGCTAATTGCCAAGCTTCAGAGTTAAACAATGCGAATAATATTATCGGTGTGATTAGGGGGGCTTCGGTGTCTGGTAATTTTATGCGGAATATGAGAGCTTCAACTTATTCTGTTAAAAGTGAGGAGCATTTAGGTTCGATGTTAAGAAAAGGTCGCCTTAACTATATTCTTATAATAAACGAGGAACAGTTCGGTCAAGTAGGTGACTTAGATGATACCCAATTTCAAAAGGTTGAAGTTTATCATTCTGAGGGCTATCACTATATTCATAAAAAACATAAACACTTATTACCAGAGTTAACTCAAGCTTTGCAAATAGCGATAGAAAAATTTGGGCCTTTAGTTGAGCCTGATAAAACAGAAAATAATTAATTATCTGAAGATAAAAATAAATCAAATAAAAAATCAATAATAGCTAGATTTTTAGCCTTATCACTTTGCTGCTTTCTGATTTTCTTTTTATCGTCCATACATGTTTTATAAATACCATCCATCTCTTGAATATCCACATTTTTATTACCATAACTTAGAGCATTACAAGCTCTAGTGTCGACAGACTTTTGAGAAGTTGCTGGTGAACTGCTGCAAGCAAAAATGCTTGAAAAAAGTATCAAGATAATTATCACTTTGAACGGCATTTGTTTTAATCTTTTCATTCAATTGACAAGCTATTAATCCATTGACTATTTATTAAGAAATGCTTGGTAGGCAAGATTATTCGTTGCTTCTTGGAATTGGTAACCTAAAGCATTTAAGTGCTGAAAAAATTCACTTTCTTTGTCGCTACTTACTTCAAACCCTGCGAGTACTTGCCCAAAGGCAGCGCCATGATTTCGATAATGAAAGAGGGTGATATTGACAATTTCACCCATAGCATCAAGGAATTTTTCTAATGCACCCGGATGCTCAGGAAATTCAAAACTGAATATTCGTTCATTAACATTATCGGCCGTTTTTTCATTAACTGAGTTTTTACCACCGATCATATAGCGTACATGTAATTTTGCTAATTCATTATCGGTAAAATCATTGACTTGATAGTTAGCACTTGCCAACTCGTTAAGTAGCTGTTGACGCTCTTCTACACTACCACTTAACCGGACACCAACAAAAACATTAGCACTTGGCTCGCCAGTATAACGGTAATTAAACTCGGTAATCGCTCTATTGCCAATGGTTTGGCAAAAACGTTTAAAACTACCTTTCTCTTCAGGAATAGTTACCGCAAGAACAGCTTCTCTTTTTTCGCCTAATTCACAGCGTTCAGAAACATAACGTAAACTGTGAAAATTCATGTTAGCGCCAGATAATATAGCCACTAAAGACTGATCGCTATGCTCACTTGTGGCACAATATTTTTGTAATCCTGCCAATGATAATGCACCTGCAGGTTCAGCAATAACACGAGTTTGCTCAAAAATGTCTTTAATTGATGCACAAATTTCATCGGTTGTTACTGTGATAACTTCATCACAGTAACGCTTAATTAAATCAAAAGTGTATTTACCTATACGCTTAACCGCCACCCCATCAGCAAACAAACCAACTTGAGGTAAATCAACTGGTTTTCCAGCAGCTAAGGCAGCTTTTAGGCAAGCAGAGTCTTGCGCTTCAACCCCAATAATTTTGGTGTTTGGCCTAAGTTGTTTTAAATATACTGCCATACCAGCAAGCAAACCACCGCCACCAACAGGCACAAAAACCACGTCAGCATTGGGTAGCTGTTGTAATAGCTCTTTTGCTACGGTGCCTTGGCCAACAATAACGTCGACATCATCAAAAGGGTGGATCAGTGTTTTACTTTCAGCTTCAGCATATTTAATAGAAGCCTCTTGTGCTTCATTAAAGCTATGGCCTACTAAACGTACTTCACCGCCAAAGCGCCTAACATTGTCAACTTTGATATCAGGCGTAGTTTTAGGCATAACAATAGTAGCTTTTATACCCAGTTTATTGGCGGCTAGCGCCAAACCTTGAGCATGGTTTCCTGCTGATGCTGCAATTACACCATGAATACATTCAGCTTCGTTTAAGTTTGACAGCTTATTGTAAGCTCCACGTAACTTGAAAGAATGTACTGGTTGTTGATCTTCACGTTTTAAATAAACTTGATTATTTAAGCGAGCTGATAACTTTGTTAAGAGTGTCAAATCCGTTTCTACAGCAACATCATAAATGGGCGCAAGCAATATGCGCCTAAGATAGTTGAGTTGCTCTGACTGTTGTGCGAGCAACTCTTGGCTTTGTAAATTGGTCATTATTTTTCTACTAAACCATCAAGTAAATCACGGTTACGTACCGCGCCTTTGTCGGCAGATGTAGCGTTAACTTGATTGAGCGCGTAATTTTTTAATGCTTTATATTGAGTCATGCCTATTTTCCTGTAAGTCCATCAAGCAAATCACGATTACGTACCGCGCCTTTGTCGGCAGATGTAGCTAACATTGCGTAGTTTTTTAAGGCATAACTGATAGGACGATCACGGTTTACTGGTTTCCAAGCGCCTTTGCCTTTAGCGATCATCGCAACACGACGAGCATCAAGTTCATCTTCAGATACTTCTAGTTTAATTACACGAGTAGGAATATCAATATGAATAATATCGCCTTGCTCAACTAAGGCGATTGTGCCGCCGTCAGCGGCTTCTGGAGATACATGACCAATTGATAAACCTGATGTACCGCCTGAGAAACGACCGTCAGTTAACAACGCACATGCTTTACCTAAACCCATAGATTTTAAATAAGTGGTTGGATAAAGCATTTCTTGCATGCCTGGCCCTCCTTTAGGGCCTTCGTAGCGAATAACCACCACTTCCCCAGCGACTACTTTTCCATCTAAAACACCTGCTACGGCAGCATCTTGGCTTTCAAATATATGTGCAGGCCCGGTAAATGTTAGGTTATCGTCACTTACACCTGCCGTTTTAACTACACAACCGTCTACCGCAATATTACCGGAAAGTACCGCTAAGCCACCTTCTGTTGAAAAGGCATGTTCAAGGTTACGAATACAACCATTCGCTCTATCATCGTCTAGTGTATCCCAACGACAATCTTGGCTAAATGCTTTAGTGGTACGAATGCCAGCAGGGCCAGCACGGTAGAATTTTTTAACGTCTTCATCGTCGGTGATGGTAATATCATATTTTGCGATCACATCAGCTAACGAGGTGCCTAAAACATTAGGAACATCGGTTTTTAATAAGTTAGCACGTGCTAATTCACCTAAAATAGCAATTACACCACCTGCGCGATGCACATCTTCCATATGATATTCAGGCGTTGATGGCGCAACTTTACATAACTGCGGCACAATGCGTGATAATTTATCCATGTCTTCCATGGTAAAATCAATTTCAGCTTCTTGTGCCGTGGCAAGTAAATGCAATACGGTGTTGGTTGAACCACCCATGGCAATGTCTAAACACATCGCATTTTCAAAGGCAGCTCTGTTAGCAATATTACGTGGTAATGCTGACTCGTCATTATCTTGATAATAACGTTTAGTTAGCTCAACAATTTGTGTGCCCGCTTTTAAGAATAATTTTTCACGGTCAGCATGCGTTGCTAACATTGAACCATTGCCCGGTAAGGCCAAACCTAACGCTTCAGCTAAACAGTTCATTGAATTTGCAGTGAACATACCTGAACATGAACCACAGGTTGGACATGCCGAACGTTCAACTTGATCAGATTGTTCATCAGAAACTTTTGGATCAGCACCTTGGATCATGGCATCAACTAAATCAAGCTTGATAATTTGATCAGAAAGCTTGGTTTTACCCGCTTCCATTGGACCGCCAGAAACAAAAATCACTGGAATGTTAAGGCGCATAGCAGCCATCATCATGCCCGGAGTAATTTTGTCACAGTTAGAAATACAAACCATGGCATCAGCACAATGTGCGTTCACCATGTATTCAACCGAATCGGCAATTAAGTCACGTGAAGGTAAGCTATAAAGCATACCGCTGTGACCCATAGCAATGCCATCATCTACTGCGATAGTATTAAATTCTTTAGCAACACCGCCAGCATCGGAAATAGCGCCAGCAACTAGCTGCCCCATGTCTTTCAAATGTACATGACCCGGCACAAATTGGGTAAAGGAGTTCACCACGGCAATAATAGGCTTGCCAAAGTCCTGATCTGTCATGCCAGTGGCACGCCAAAGTGCACGAGCACCTGCCATATTACGGCCTTGAGTAGATGTTGCTGATCTTAATTTAGGCATGATGTTGTATTCCGTTTGAAAAGATAGAGGTAAATTTTATTTTGAAAACACATTCAGTGAACATTTTTTTAAAATAGGATTTTGTCTTTGTCTATTTTTGTATATATAGCTGTTAAAGCTAATAAATTTAAATTTATACACTAGAGCAAGCTGGAAGCACGGAGCTGACTTTAGTCAGTGAGTACTTCCAACGCTGCAATAATGTTAAAAGGCAATCTATTTTACTGGATCTAACCAGCCATCTGGTATTTCGGTGCTACCATTAAAAATACCAAAAAATGCTTCTTGAAGTGCTTTGGTCATCGGGCCTCTTGAACCATCACCGACCGCTATACCATCAACCGATTTTACTGGCACCACTTCGGTGGCAGTTCCACACATAAAGAATTCATCGGCAAGATATAAAGACTCACGAGAAATTGGCTCTTCACGCACTTCGTAACCTAATTGCTTGGCAAGGAAGAATACAGTATCACGCGTTAAACCTTGCAAAATAGAAGCTGTGCTTGGCGGTGTATAAAGAATACCTTTACGAATTAAGAACAAGTTTTGACCGGCTCCTTCACTAACCATATTATTTACATCTAAAGCAACACCTTCAGCATAACCATGACGCGCAGCTTCTGTAGAAATAAGTTGTGAAGAAAGGTAGTTGCCACCTGCTTTAGCAGCTGTAGGCATAGTATTTGGTGCTAATCGATTCCAACTTGATACACCCACTTCAACACCGTTTTCGATAGCGTCAGCACCTAAATAAGCTTCCCAACTAAAAGCGGCAATCATTAAATCAGCTACGGCATCAATAGGCGGACGTAAGCCCATACCAATATCACCTAAAAAGGCTAGTGGACGTAAATAAGCTGACTTTAAATTATTTTCTTTTACCGCATCTTTACAGGCTTGTATTACTTCTTCTTCCGTATAAGGAATATTCATACGATAAATTTTTGCTGAATCGAACAAACGTTTAATGTGCTCTTCTAAGCGAAAGATACAAGTACCTTTGTGAGTATTATAAGCACGGATACCTTCAAACACCGATGAACCATAGTGTAAAGCGTGGCTCATTACATGGACGGTAGCATTTTTCCACGGCATGAGTTCACCATTGAACCATATTAGATCTGCATTTACTTTTGCCATTTTCTTTTCCTAAATTTTTTGTTGTCTACTTATCGTTGAAATAAGCAGTCAGAATGCGTAATAATTAAATTTGTTTATAATCTAGTGTCTTTTATTATAAATTAGGCACTACATTTTTTAGCTTTAGATAGCTGTGACGCGTTATTGTCTACCTTGACACTCTTGATGTCGACCAGTTTATTAATTTGATCAGTTAAAAGTGAAATAGGGCGATCACTGCTGACTAGTAATTCAATAGTCCCGACATTATTACCTGTATTGACTTTAGCTGTCATGCCGTTGATCAAAAAACCGCGATAACGGGTAACTTGTAAAATTCGTTCAAGTACTACCTGTTTATCATCGACCATGATGATTAAGGTGTAGTTGTTCATCGTATCAGTGTTCATGCTAAGCACTCTCCATCATTTCGTTGTTGGCACTGTTTGGTGGTACTAATGGCCATACATTATCTTTGGCGTCGATTTTTACTTGCAAAAAGTAAGGACCGTCGTGATCTAACATCTCGTTGATGGCAGCTGTTATTTCGCTCTTTTGTGTTATTTGCTTAGCTTTTATATCAAAAGCTGTTGCTAACATACAAAAATCAGGGTTATCAGCTAAATCAGTTTCACTTAGTCGACCATCAAAAAATAAATCTTGCCATTGGCGTACCATACCGAGTTTTGCATTATCTATTAGCACTATTTTTACGGGAATTTGGTAACGTTTTATCGTTGCTAATTCTTGTACATTCATCATGATAGAACCATCACCGGATACTGCTATTACAGTGTCATGCGGTCTACTAATTTGTGCACCAATAGCCGCAGGTAAACCAAAGCCCATGGTACCCATGCTACCACTAGTTAAAAAGTTACATGGTTCATCAAAATTCATGTGTTGTGCGGCCCACATTTGATGCTGGCCAACATCGGTAGTCACACAGGTATTTTTTGGCATTAACTCGCTAACTTCTTTTAATACCGCAGGAGCAAAAATTCGTTCACCTGGGTGATCGTACCGCCATGAAAAATCACTTTTCATTTGTTGTATTTTTGCTTGCCAGTTTTCAATACTAAGTGGCATAGTCAATAAAGGTAAGTTTTCTTTCAAGTCACCTAGAATGGGAGCATCAGCTTCTCTACGTTTATTAATTTCAGCAATATCAATATCAAAGTGAATAACTTTGGCATCAGGAGCAAATTGGTCAAGTTTTCCGGTAACTCGGTCATCAAAACGCGCACCAACGGCAATTAGCAAATCACAGTCATGAACTGCCAAATTAGCCGCTTTAGTACCATGCATACCTAGCATGCCTAAATAGTTTGCATCATCAGCCTCTATCGCGCCTAAACCTTTTAAAGTAGAAACCGAGGGCATAGCTGTTTCGCGTGCAAATGCTCTGACTTCTTCAACCGCATTTGCCATACCAACACCTCCACCAACATATAAAATTGGCTGTTTGGCATGTGTAAGTAAATCCAGCGCTTTACTGATATCAGCAAGGGGGAGTTTTACTTTATTTTTTAGATGTTCAGCCGTTTTAAATGTTTGCTCTATACTGGCTATTTGAACATCTTTGGGGATATCAACAAGTACAGGACCATGTCGACCTTCTAGCGCAATTTCAAAGGCTTGGTGTAAAACTTTTTCTAATTCATCTACATGACTAACTTGGAAAGAATGCTTTGTACAAGCTAATGATAAACCAAAAATATCAGTTTCTTGGAAAGCATCACTGCCCATTGCTGCGGTAGGTACTTGACCTGTGATAGCAACAATAGGAATTGAATCAGCAAGGGCATCGGCAAGGCCTGTTATAAGGTTTGTTGCACCAGGTCCAGATGTTGCCATACAAACACCAACCTTACCCGAGGCACGAGCATAACCAACCGCTGAAAATGCTGCCCCTTGTTCATGTCGGCAAAGAAAATGCTTAACATTGCTGTCAACCAATGCGTCATAAATAGGCATGATAGCGCCGCCAGGATAGCCAAAAACATGATTTACGCCATGTTGTTCAAGTACTTTAAATAATAATCCGCCACCAGTTAACGGTTTGCTGTCAGTCATGATAATTCCAAAAGTTGTGTAGTTTTTAAATTTCGCCCCAAAAAAACAAAACCCTCGGTTCTTTCGAAGCGAGGGTTTGTATTTCTGTTTTGCTTTTCTTTAGCTCAACGAAAACCCTCGAGATGATTTAATCACCACGACGAGAATGTTAATAATAATTGAGCTAATGTTTTGCATTGTTGTTCTGTTCACTTTCTTTACTAAGTTAAAAATAACTAATTTGACTAAAGACTGACAATTTATAGTTTTATAATGAGTTTTTGTGTGCAGTTTTTATCTCTTATTTAAATTAGTACCATAGCTCTAATGTATTGAGCAAGCTTTTTTATTAGAGTTTTTTCTTGGCACTAAAGAAGTAAAAGTTATATCAAAAAATATTTATCGTACTTTTTTTTATGAAAATTCGAAAAATAATAAATACTTTCCTACACTTAAAAAAGGAATCAAATAAATGGAATTATTATGTCGCTTGCCTGTGTTTATAGTCGTGCTCGTGTTGGTTTAGAATCTCCCCTTGTTACTGTTGAAGTACACCTTGCAAATGGTTTGCCGGCTTTTCATATTGTAGGCTTACCTGAAGCCTCTGTTAAAGAATCAAAAGATCGCGTTCGTAGTGCCATCATCAATTGTGGCTATGAATTTCCAGCCAAAAGAATAACCATTAATCTAGCACCTGCGGATTTACCCAAAGAAGGAGGACGTTTTGATTTACCTATTGCCGTTGGAATTTTAGCCGCTTCAGAGCAAATACCTCAAGTTGATTTAGCTCAGTATGAATTTGCCGGCGAGTTGGCTTTGTCAGGTGAACTTAGAGCCATTATAGGTGAAATTCCTATGGCGATGTCTTGCTGTGAAAGCAAAAGAGTATTAGTTTTGCCGATGCAAAATAGTGAGCAAGCTAGCTGGGTTAAAGAGGCGAAAGTACATGCTATTAATCATTTAAGTCAACTGTATCCCCACTTCGCTAGGCAAACACTGTTACCTTTGGTGGAAGAAAAAGAACTTGAACAATTTAGTGATATTAATGAATTAAATATTAGCGATGTCATTGGTCAACCGCTTGCTAAGCGTGCTTTAGAAATTGCTGCTAGTGGCAATCACAATTTACTTTTCATTGGCCCTCCAGGAACGGGGAAGACCATGTTAGCGAGCCGGTTAGCGGGAATTTTGCCAAGAATGACAGAGCGAGAAGCATTAGAAGTTGCTGCTATTCAATCAATAAGTAATCAAAATATTAATGCGAAATCTTGGTTAACTCGGCCATTTCGTGCACCACATCATACGGCTTCATCAGCTGCGTTAGTGGGGGGAGGTAGTCAACCTAAGCCGGGTGAAATTTCTTTAGCACACAATGGTGTATTGTTTCTTGACGAGTTACCAGAGTTTGAGCGCAAGGTGCTTGATGTTCTCCGTGAACCAATGGAGTCGGGTGAAGTTACGATTTCTCGAGCACTGCATAAACAAAGTTTTCCTGCCCGTTTTCAATTAATTGCGGCCATGAACCCAAGCCCAACAGGTTTTTACAATGACAATCGCAGCACTCCAGAGCAAGTACTACGCTATTTGAATCGTTTGTCAGGACCATTTTTGGATAGAATCGATATTCAGATAGAGGTTGCTCGCTTACCTCGCGGTACTTGGGCAGGTGATACTAATATGAATGAAACAAGTGACGTTGTGCAGCAACGAGTACAGGCGTGTCGAGTGAAGCAATTAGAACGTCAAAACAAAGCTAATGCCCATCTTGGAACGAGTGAATTGAAAAATTATTGTCACTTATCGTTTGAAGATAATGAGTTCCTTGAATTAGCGGTGGAGAAGTTAGGGCTTTCTACTCGTGCTCATCATAAAATTTTAAAAATCGCTCGAACTCTGGCAGATATGAATGAATGTGAAAATATATTGCATGAACATATAACTGAAGCTTTATCATATCGGGCGATGGATCGACTTTTACGTCATTTGACTGGCTCCGTTGCTGTGTAAAAATGATTAGCTATGAGTTAGCTTATTGAAGCAAAAAAAGCTTTTATTAGCGGCTTGGCTCTAGATTGATTTAAGCAACATACCCCTAAATCAAAGGGTTCTATTTCGCCAACATCAGCCAAATATTGAACTCTGTCTTTCACCGGACTATTTTCAACCACCACTTGTGGCACGATACCAACACCACAGCCTAGTGCGACCATACTAACCAAGGCTTCATGACCAGAAACGGTTGCGTAAATATTTGCTTTGCCTTGTTGTTTTTTTCGATACCAATATTCAAAACGCTTACGAGCAGAACCATGCTCAGGCAATATAATTGGAATTTCTGACCAAGGTATTGTTTTATGCTGTTGGCCCTCTGCTTGCAGTAATTGCAATACTTTACAGTGCATGGTTGGTGCAATTACTGCTAATGGGATGGTGGCAAGGTGGTGAAAGTAAACACTGCGTGGTAAATTTTCAGGGTTGGCGGCAATGGCAAAATCGACCGATTTATTCTGCACTTGCTCTAAGGCATCGGCAGCATCGCCTGTGGTTAACATTATTTCGACTAATGGATGCTGATTGCGAAAACGCTCAAGTAAAGGAGGTAAGTGGCTATATGCAGCGGTAACTGAACAGTAAATATGCAATTTTCCTGTTAACTGTTCTTTTTTCTCATCTAAGGAGCTTTTAAATGACTGCCACTGCTCTAACTGCTGCTCAGCATAATTTTTAAATTTCTTACCTGCATCGGTTAATACCACACTGCGATTATCTCTGTGAAGTAAATCACTCGCTATCTCTTGTTCGAGGCGCTGAATAACTCGGCTCAATGTTGAGGGACTGACATGAAAAGCCAATGCAGTTTTTCCAAAGTGCAGTGTTTGGCTCAAATGCACAAACATAGCCAATGCCTTTTGTTCCATATTTCATCCCATTAAAAAGTAATAGTTCCGAACATTGTTGCACAAAACGCAACGCAATGATGCAAATATATCATTTTCCGCAATACTGTTTTTACGCTATGCTGTGTCCATAGTAAAAACATCGTCAGGCGAAACGGACGGTTTTTGATAATTATTTTAGCAATACTGATAGGAAAAACCATGAGCAATTATTTTAATACGTTAAGCTTACGTGAAAAGCTTGGTCAATTAGGTCAATGTCGTTTTATGAAACGTGAAGAGTTCAGCGATGGCTGTAACTTCATTAAAGATTGGAACATCGTTATTGTTGGTTGTGGTGCGCAAGGTTTAAACCAAGGTTTAAATATGCGTGATTCTGGTTTGAATATTTCTTATGCTTTACGTGATGCAGCAATCGCTGAAAAACGTCAGTCTTGGCAATGGGCTACAGAAAATGGTTTTACTGTTGGTAACTACGCTGACTTAATTCCTCAAGCTGACTTAGTATTAAACTTAACACCTGATAAGCAACATACTTCTGCCGTTACTGCGGTAATGCCGTTGATGAAGCAAGGCGCTACGCTTTCTTACTCACATGGTTTCAACATCGTTGAAGAAGGCATGCAAGTTCGTTCTGATATCACGGTAGTTATGGTTGCACCTAAATGTCCAGGTACTGAAGTACGTGAAGAATACAAGCGTGGTTTTGGTGTTCCAACACTTATCGCCGTTCACCCAGAAAATGATCCACAAGGTAATGGTTTAGCGATTGCTAAAGCTTATGCTAGTGCGACAGGTGGTGATAGAGCGGGTGTTTTACAATCGTCATTCATTGCTGAAGTTAAGTCTGACTTAATGGGTGAGCAAACAATTCTTTGTGGTATGTTGCAAACGGCTGCAGTTCTAGGTCACAAGCAATTAATCGCTCAAGGTATGGATGCAGCTTACGCACGTAAATTATTACAATACGGTTTAGAGACTACTACTGAAGGTCTTAAACATGGCGGCATCACTAACATGATGGACCGTTTATCAAACCCAGCGAAAATCAAAGCGTTTGATATGTCTGAAGAATTAAAAGTGATTTTACGTCCTTTATTTGAAAAACATATGGATGACATCATCGAAGGTCGTTTTTCAGAAACTATGATGGCTGACTGGGCAAACGATGATATTAACTTGCTTACTTGGCGCGCAGAAACAGCGGAAACTTCTTTTGAATTAGCGGCTGATTGCGCTACTGAAATCACTGAGCAAGAATATTACGATAAAGGCATTTTTGTTGTTGCCATGATCAAAGCCGGTGTTGAATTAGCGTTTGAAGCGATGGTTGCTGCGGGGATTATTGAAGAGTCAGCTTATTATGAGTCACTTCATGAAACGCCATTAATTGCTAACTGCATTGCCCGTAACAAATTATATGAAATGAACGTAGTAATTTCAGATACTGCAGAGTACGGTAACTATTTATTCACTCATGCAGCAGTACCATTGCTTGAAGAGTATGCAGCTAACTTATCTTTAGAGCAATTAGGCGAAGGTTTAAAAGAATCTTCAAATAATGTTGATAATGCGCGATTAATTGAAGTAAACGAAGCAATCCGCAGCCATGGTGTTGAAGTAATTGGTAAAGAGCTTCGTGGTTATATGAAAGATATGAAAAAGATTGCTAGCGCTACGTAAAACTGTCGGCTAGCTTTATGTGAGCCGTTTTTAGGCATACATAACTCACTAATATATAAAATGCCGCAATAATGTTGTGGCATTTTTTTTGAAAAAAAGGATAAAAAAATGTCTGAATTTACGAATGTAACAATAACTAAAGCTGCGAATGTTTATTTTGATGGAAAGGTTACTAGCCGAAAAATCACCTTTGCTGATGGTAGCTTTAAAACCTTAGGTATTATGATGCCAGGTGATTATAAATTTGCCACTGCAGAAAAAGAGCTAATGGAAATTACCGCGGGTGATTGCGAAATCTTATTGCCAGAAACTGATGAATGGCAAGCAATTAAGGGTGGTGAATCTTTTTACGTACCTGCTCATAGCAAATTTGAAATTAAAGCAAAAACCATTGTTGATTATTGTTGTAATTACATCAGCGAATAATCGTTACTTTTTGTGTTTAATACATTTGAAATACATCAAGCCTTTATTCTTATTGTTATAGGGTTAATGGCTGGTGTAATTAACACCTTAGCTGGAGGTGGATCAAACTTATCTCTGCCGGCATTGATGATGTATGGTTTACCCGCAGATATAGCCAATGCAACCAATAGAGTTAGTGTGTTAATGCAATCTATCACAGCAACTCGGGGTTTCTATAAGCATGACAAAATTGAGAAATCTTCAGTTCAAGACAGTTTTTTTCCTCTCTTATTTGGCGGTTTAGTTGGTGCCATCGTTGCCTCATATATAAATGTTGAACTACTTAAGCCCTTATTGCTAGGCACTATGATTGCGGTATCTTTATGGGTGGTTTTAAAAAGTGATAGTAAGACTGAAGAGCAGGGCAAACCAAAAAGTTGTTACGATAATAAGTTCGCCCTTTTGGCTACCTTTGCTGCCGGATTCTATGGCGGTTTCATACAAGCAGGTGTTGGTTTTGTCCTAATTGCAACTTTTGTTGGCGCGTTAAATTTTGATTTGTTACGTGCTAATGCAATGAAAGTTGTCGCCACAGTTATTTTTACTAGCATCGCATTGTTGGTTTTTGTTTTTAGAGGTCAAGTTGCCTGGTTACCAGGTATATTACTTGGTGTGGGTAGCATGATTGGCGCCCAAATTGCAGTTAAATTTTCCGTGAAAGTTAACGCAAAAACATTAAAAGTTATGGTGTTGGTCATGACTGTTTTTGCCAGTGCTGCAGCCTTTTTTCAATAGTTTTATGAGATTGCGCACAATACATAAGTTTATAATTCAGCGGACTTTAAGTCACGACCAATAGGTAATTTATATCTAAGAAGTTGTCGAGGTGTGTGTTAAATACTTAACACACAAATAATTATAACATTAAAAATAATACTCTATACCAAGCTGAAGGTGATCGTCGTTTTTAATACTATAAAGTAGGTCTGCGTTGTTAGTACTTTGCAATAATCTAACATCTAAGCTCACTTTAAAGCTTTCACCGAAACGACGATTAGCTTCAACAAGAAAGCTAAAGGCGTTGTGATCTAAGTCAGCCCCTAAACCAATAAGCATTTCACTACTTTGCATGTCATTAAAGGCAAGACGACTCCCAAAAAATATATCGTTTTGAACATTGGCTCCTGGAGAGTTTGCATCTGCTTCTCCGCGTGAATCCCATCCATACTCAACTAATAAACCTAAATCAGCATTGCTTTGAAATACTCCTATAAAAGAATATTCGAAACCTGCTTGTGTAGCCCAAAAATCTTCTTCGTCAGTAGTACGATAAATGGTTTCTAATTTCCATAACCAGTCGTCAATAGTCGCTTGTACATCGAACCCAAACTGATCCATTTGATTATAGTACTGACTTAAGACCAATTTAGTGCCATTGAATGTTGGCGTGAGTATCGGTTCACGGTTAGTACCATGAAACCAATAACTGCCTATATCGAAATCACCTAAGGTTTGGCTCCAACGAACAGCAAAATCTACATGTTTATCTTTAGATGATGATTGATAGCTGACATTATCGCTGTCGACGACTAAAGCCCCGCGAAAACGTCCTTTTTCACCACCAAAGGTTCTTTCTCTAAAGCCAGGAAGAACAAACATATCGACTATGCCCCAATCGCGGACTAACGATAAGTTCAGCATTAGTTGGCCTAGTTTTTCTTCGCCGTCAGTATCTTCAACACCATCAGTTTGATTTATTACATCCACCAAATGTTGAAATTCTGTAACTCCCCAAAATTCCTTACGTATACCTGTTCTTAACTCCCAATCATCACTTGCATGTATGTATGACAGTTCACGAATGTCGCCATGGCTCCGTTCATCATCGCGTGAATCTTGTCTATAGAAAGGTTTAAAAATTATGGTATCGCTGCCTTGGTTCCAGCCTAAATAAAGCTCAGGTTCTATAAAAATTGAAGCCTGGCTGTGTGCAAGTTGGTTTTCGTATTGGCCCTGTTCGACAAAGTAGCGCTGCTCAATTCCCACCTTACCATTAAACTCAAAATCAGCAGCAGAGGTTGCTAATGGAAGCAGCACAGCAGATAAACAAATTAAGAGAATAACTTTGATTTTTTGTACTACTTTCATTGTGATTACCGTGCTCTTTTTAAGGTGTTACGGTTAAAGTCACTGTCAATTAGGCCCGTTTTAAAAGCATAATTACTCCATTGTAACTCTGTACTTTTACCACTTTGGTGATTAACCATTAACGCCGAATCGGCACGCCAGTATTTATTCAAATACTGTTTATAACTGTTATATGACAAGGTTTTTAACAGAGAGTTTTTACGATCATAAAAATCAATTTTTTGAACTCGGTATTCTGCTTTATCTATCCATACAATACGCTTTGTATAGCCTGAATTTTCATCTGCTGGAAATTGCTCGACCATAAAGGTATCGAAGCCATTTAACTGCTCATTTCCTAAATAGTTATAGCGATACTTTTCAATTTCAAATGAGCTTAAATCTTCAAATGAAAATTCTGAGCCCATAAAAGGTCCTGATTTATTGCGTGATGAAATACGTTTTACGCGTTTTAATGAAGGCAAGTAAAGCCACTGATCATCATTGCCCACTGTGTGTGAAAAGCTTAAGAAAGATGTGCCTTTTACATCTCTGGGTTTATTGAAAATAGTTAAACTTTTATCGCCATCGTCTAATAATTCCAATGTCTTGGTTTTAATTTCACGACTACTCTCTTGACCCTGTTTGTTTCGCAGTAACATCAACATATCTGATGTATTATCTATCCATCCAGTATCTCGTAATTTAGCTTCTTGAGATATTTCTAAACCCAGTTTTTCTGTTTGCTGCTTTTGTAATGGCTCCGCAGTTACACTATAAGATGTTATTAACAGTGCCATAGTGGCAAAAAGACTTGTAATGATTTGATTATTTAACATAATTGTTCTCCAAAAAATTTAATTAACTAGCTGAAAGTTCAGCCGCTAAGATGTTTTGTTCGTTTAGTGACTTCGATTGTTCACCGGTATCAAGCGCCATCAACAATGGCGGCAAGAATAGGAAATCAACAACAAGTGCAATAAAAATGGTGATAGCGGTTAGTAAGCCCATATCGGCATTTAAACTAAATGTTGACTGTGCAAGCACAGTAAAACCGGCAACTAAGACAAAAGTGGTGATCCAAAGCGCTCTACCTACATTGTCAAAAGCATAATGAACTGCGGCTTTGGCTGTTGCCTGCTTATCACGACGAGCATGTAAATATTTACTTAGAAAATGCACGGTATCGTCGACCACAATACCTAATGTCATGCCTATAACTACTGATAAACTTAAACCAATTTGTCCATCTATGATTCCCCAAATGCCAAACCCTATGCCTGCTGGAATAAGATTGGGTAATAAACTAATAACACCGTATTTCCAGCTTTTTAGAGCAAAACCCAACAATACTGAGATAAGCAACAACGCTAAAGTGGTACCAATAAGCATGCTGTAAATGCTACGTTGACCTATATGAGCAAACATCAAACTTGGACTGGCAATAACCACCTGATAATTTGCTGCATTGTTTGCAAACCAATTCTTAATACGCTGTTCTATTTCAATTAACTCATTACTCGTTAAGTTTTCGAAAGTCGCAACGATTTTTGCAGAAGACTTATCAACATTAAGTTGGTTATTTAGATCAAGACCATATGGCAAGGACATTTCATAAAGTAACAAGTATTGCGCCGACATTGCTTGATCGGTTGGCAACTTGTACCAATTTGGATCATCAGCATGCATGTTCATATTCAAGCGTTTTAATGTATCAGTAATGGTATTTACATGGTCAGTTTCAGGCTGCTGGCGTAGCCACTCACTAAAATCAGCAAGTTTTTTTAAATAGTGAGGGTTATTGATACCACTACTTTCACCTGTTTCTACTGACATCTCTAATAAAGTCATGCCTGACAAGTTCTTTTGCATGAAATCAGTCGCAATGCGATAAGGAACTGATGTATCGAAGTATTCCACAAAGTTATCGTTGAGTTCATTTTTAGGGATAAATACTGTAGAAGCAATAATGATAATGCTTGTTAATGGCAACAATAATTTTCTTTTGGCAATAACAAAATTTGCCAAAATAGACATGATATCGCCTTTCCCTTCAGTCACAGCCTTTGTTTTAATAGGTAGTATGCTTAACAATGCTGGAAAAATAGTGATAGAGAAAACAAAAGCAAGCATTACGCCCATCGCAACTAAGTTACCTAAATCCCTAAAAGGTGGTGAGTCTGAGAAGTTCATGCTTAAAAAGCCAATAGCGGTAGTAATACTGGTTAAGAAAATGGGTTGTAAGTTGACTTGTAAGCTTTTTCTTATAGCCGTTTTTTTATCGCTTCCATGACGCATCTCATAAAACATTGACGTGAGAATATGAATACAATCGGCGACCGCTAACGTAAGTATCATGGTCGGTGCAGAGGATGAAGGCCCTGTTAGATAGAAGCCCAACCAGCCAGCAATGCCCATGGTTGTGGCAATACTGAGAATGATAATTAAAACTGTAGCAAAAGTACCTGAAATAGTGCGAAGCAATAAGCCGATAATGATAATAACAATTAAAAACATCAGTGGTACAAGTGTTGCGCTATCTCCCATAGCTGCTTCAGTAAAAGCATTATTCATGATCACCATACCAGAGAGGTAAATTTGCGTTTCTGGATTGTCAGCCAAGAATTTTTCTTTCATATTTCTAACAAATGCAGCGACTTCTGGTCCTTCTGTATTCGGATCAATCCCTGGTAGTTGCACACTGACATTTACAACTGAAACATGGCCTGTGGGTGAAACAATTTTGTTGGCTAATAGCGGCTCGCTTAAGGCAATTGTTCTTATTTTTTTAAGATCTGCTGAAGATAGGTTACTAGTGTTCATCACTAAATCTTCAACAATCATGTCGTCTTCTTCAGCGTAGGTATACTGGAAGTTTGTCACTGAATCAACTCGAGTTGAATAAGGCACTTGCCAACTTTGTTTAGTCAGATCCTTTAAAGCTTGCAGGTGCTTAACAGTAAATACATCGCCACCTTTTGGCACTACCACAAACGAGACATTATCACTCTTGTTATATATCTTCTGCATTGACTCATAAGCAACAAGTTGCGGATTATCATCGCCAAAAAACACTCGGTAATCACTTTTAAAAGTTAGGTTTTGCGCACCAGAGGCGGCAAGAATCGCGAAGGATAGGCTTGCGAGAATAACCCATAGAGGGTGTTTTCCTACAAAGCCAAACAGCTTATCTTTCATGTTTGCTCCATTGTGACGAATCGTCACCTGTTGTGTTAAAAAAAACGGTGTGAACACCGGTAAATTATTATAAGTTTTATTGACGAATCGTCACTTCAATGCGGTAAAAAAACGGCAATCAATACCGTCTTTATTAGCAATTAATCATATGGTTACTTAAAATATAACAGCAACCATATTTAACCAAAATTAAACTCTCGCCCCTTGGATTTTAACAAGGCAAGTTCACTTGGAAATACCTTTTTTAATGCGTGCTGAAGGGATATTTTGTAATCTTTATCTCTAGTAAAAGGTGCCCATTGGTAACCATCAAAAAGTAAATTATTTTGGTTAAAGAGCTCTCGTTCAACTACTAATCCGTTACTACCGTTGCATTGTTCTACTTCAGAAGACAGTAGAGAAATAGTACCGAAGCCCATTGCCCAAGTAGAAAAACATACTTGTTGCAAATTCATATGCTCAGGTATAACCAATTGATTGTTTGTTTCTGCCTCTTCAATGATACCCGTGATCGTGCCCATGAGATTTAACTCAAGCTTTTCTTGCTCAAGCAACCTTTGCTCACTGGATTTACCATAAACGTTTGGGCTTCTTGCACACTGTACGGTTTTAAATAATGCGGGATGTAATATGGCATAAATTAAATACGAGACATTAAGGAGCAACATGCGTTCTCTTGCGCAACCTTGATGTTTCGCCGCACGACCAAACAAATCAGACATGATGGTAATAGCTTGATTACCAATCGCTAAAAACAAATCTTCTTTACCAAGAAAGTGTTTGTAAACAGTCCCTTTTGAATAAGGCACTTGTGCAACTACCTTGTCCATGGTGATATTTTCAACACCATGCTTATCAATTAAAGTAATCGTTGCATCAATAATGTCTTGTTCACGAGCTTTTAAACTATGCTCATCTAAAATTCTTGGGGTCATATTTTTAGTGACGATTCGTCATTCGGTGTAAGGATGATAATTTTTTGAACAATGATTGTCAATAACAATGTTAAAAAAAACTGGTTTAGCCCTTTTACTTGAAGGAGAGGGATGCTGATTGAAAAGCAGACCTTAGTACTTGGGTAGATCTCTTTAAAATAGAGCACAAAAACTGAGACTAATATAATTCATTCTGTTTAGTCACATTTAAAGGCATATTTGTTTTTTTACTAAGCTACTGAATTAATAAAATAAAACAAACCAAAGTTCTGCCTTATAAAATACCAAAGCTCTTTTCTTTTAATATTCCTCTTGCTTTAACAGACATTCTAATTTAACTTTTTGTTTCTATTGGAAACTCTGTTACACCTTGAGTAAATAAATAAAAAGGACGATATCTGTATGCTATTATTTGAAGAACTGATCACCAACCCTATGCTTTGGCTTACCATTGTTATTTTATATACCTTAAAAAAAGGTATCTATTTTGTTCCGCAAAACCGTGGTTATGTTATTTATACTTTAGGAAAATACAGTAAGACCCTCTCTGCTGGATTAAACTTCATTATTCCCTATGTGCAATCAGTAGCGGCTGATCGTAACTTGAAAGAGCAGTCATTAGAAATTATCTCCCAGCCCGCTATTACCAAAGATAATATTACTTTAGACATTGATGGTATTTTGTTTATGAAGGTTACTGATGCAGCAGCGGCAACCAATAATATTTCAGATTATAAGTTATCAGTTATACAACTTGCGATGACAACTATGCGTAATGCCATTGGCTCAATGGAGCTTGATGAGTGTTTTCAAAATCGTGATGCCATTAATGCACAAATTTTAACAGCAATGACTGAAGCAACTGCCCCTTGGGGCGTTATGGTAACTCGTTACGAGATAAAAGATATTACGCCACCGCAAACTATTCGTGAAGATATGGAAAAGCAAATGACCGCTGAGCGAGAAAAACGGTCAGTAATCTTAACATCTGAAGGGGTGAAAACAGCCGCTATTAGAGAAGCGGAAGGTCAGAAACAAGCAAGAGTACTAGATGCCGAGGCCGCAAAAGCCGAGCAAGTATTAGCAGCACAAGCTTCAAAAGAAGCACAAATTCTTAAGGCAACAGGTAAGGCGGAAGCAATACGTTTAGTTGCCGAAGCCGATGCTAATGCGTTGGAAGTCGTTGGTAGTGCTGCCAATACAGAACAAGGTCAAGCTGCAGTAACCTTAACGCTAGCACAGGATGCAATTTCCGCTCATAAAGCTATTGCTAATGACAGTACAGTGGTTCTCACTGATGGTAAAACGGGCGATAATATTGCCAATACTGTTGCACAAGCCATTGCGGTTTCAAGTAGTTTGAAATTGTCTAACTAGTACTGAATTTAGATCTAGAGTCCGATACACTTGGTCTACACTCTTTCTTTATTAAAGAGGCATTATGGAATATTTTTTAGAAAACCCTGATCATTTATGGTACTTAATTGCCGGTATTAGTTTTGTTTTTGAACTGAGTATTATGGGGTTAGGTGGTCCGTTATTATTTTTTGCTATTGCAAGCTTGGCTACTGGCATATTAGTTAGCATTGGCTTTGTTGATGGTTGGCAAAGTGAAATATTAACGGTTGGACTATTAACGGCGGTTGTTGCTGCTGTTTTATGGAAACCATTAAAAGCATTACAAAACTCAAAAAATAAAACAGATAATTCCAGTGATATGATTGGTTTAGTCGTACCAGTAAGTAGTGAAATAAGTGTGAGTAGCGGCACTATCCGTTATTCTGGCATCGACTGGCAAGCGCGTTTAGCTGATGATGTTAATGTGGAGCTTATAAGTGAGCAAAGTCAGTGTGAAATTGTCGCAATAACGGGCAATACTATGTTGGTTAAGGCGCTTTAAAATTAAGTGAAAAAAAACGGCGCACTAAGGTCGTTTTATATTTGTTCTTTATCTGTACTTTATTGCAGCTTAATCCAAAGTCGTTTATCTGCTAATAGCGCTTTTGTTTCTTCGGATAATAGAGGGTTATGCAGAGTGAAAATAGTGCGTTTATTGATATTGGCTTTAATTAAAATACCTGAAGTGATTTTATGACTAAGGAAGAATTGTTCGAATTTTCCAGACTCTTGTAATTGCGCCAAACCATAAGATAAGCGTTGCTGTAATCGTTTATTTTGTTTATTAACAAAAAAGAATATTGGCGCAGGATATTGCAACATCAAATTTTTTTCAACGGTAAGTTCTTTTTCATCAACTATTTCTAGCCAAGGCTCATGCAGTGCTCTGGGAAAGTAATCGAATCTATTTTTCTTCAACATGGTAATTAAAAAAATGTCATTTCCTCGGACAACTTTAAAACCATTTTCTATCAAAATATCAGTATCGGGCCAATTATATCCTTGACCAAGAGTTATGCCTTGTAGATCTGTTAATGACATGTTTTCACTAAAAAGGTGTTGTTTATTTTTACGGACAATAAAAATACGGTAACCCATCAAACCTCTTATTATTGGGAAATAAATGGCTTGTAGTTGTTGCTCTAATTTTTGAGAGGTCATGCGCCAGGTTAAATCGATAAGCTCATTTCGCTGCAACATCATGGACGTTCTAGCTTGTGCCATTTCGATGTTAACGGGCTGTAATTTGTAGTCGCCATAGCGGGTTTTACTGGCTTCAAGGGCGAGAGTTATTAAATCAATAAAATAGCTTTGCTTAGGGTCGGGGTATTTCTTTGAATCGACATAGCGGATCAGATCTATTTCATCAGCAAAGGTAAAGTTACTTACTAATGAAATAACGAGCAATAGTCGACGAAAGTTGCTTAGATCCATTAAACGTATCGAAGTTATGGTTAATTATAATGGTTATTATAGTCTAAGTTATTTTCTTCAGCGAAATAAACCTGTGATTAAAATAACAACTTATATGACTGATTATCGATATATTTTGTCAGCCCAACGCGCTAACCCTGAAGTTACACTGCCAAAATGATCACCAACTACGATAGGGATATTAGGCATTTGCTGTTGTAAGAACTCACTCAAGACAGGAGACTTTGCTGTACCGCCAGTGACAAAGATTACTTCGGGTTGACACTGGGCCTTATTTACCGCCGATTTCATTAAATCTGCAATACTTTCCAACGTGCGTTTGTTGGCTAAGCGCAAAGTTTCTTTGTTAACCTCGCTAGTAAGCCCATCAGAGATGTCATTTAAATAAATAGTTTGTTTATTTTGCTCAGATAAAGCTATTTTTGCTTGCTCAGCAGCATTGACTAATTGATAACTGAGTTTGTGATCGTGAACGGTCACTAAGCGCTCAACAATAGCCGTCTCTTTAGCATCACGAGACAACTGAATTAGATCGCGTCTATTTTTGGCACTATAAAATGCTGTCTGCTCATTAATATTATTAATCGCTAATGCTTGGTAGAAACTACTGGTTGGAATAGGTTTGCCTGTTTTTAAAAGACTGTTCATACCTAAACTAGGCATAATTCCTTGCAAAGCCAATTGAATATCAAAGTCATTGCCTGCAATACGTACACCGCTATGGGCGAGTAAGTGTTGGCTACGGTCATCATTATTACTAAATTCAGGCCCCATTAATAACATTGAGCAGTCACTTGTTCCGCCACCAATATCAACCACTAATACTCGCGTTTCTTTAGTTAAACTAGCCTCGAATTCAAAACCAGCAGCGACGGGTTCAAATTGAAATTCAACGTCTTTAAAGCCAATGCGTTTGGCGGCATTGGTTAGTACGTTAATAGCTTGTTTATTACTTTCTTCGCCATGTAAACCTTGAAAGTTTATCGGTCGGCCAATCACCGTTTGTGTTATTTCATGACCTAATTTTTCTTCGGTTAGGTTTTTAACATTACTCATCATTGCTGCAACTATATCTTCAAATAGCTGTATTTGTGCTGGTGCGAGGCCGCTAGCGCCGAGGAAAGATTTGGGTGATTTTATATAATATCCTTCCTCAGGATCTTCTAGGTATTTATCAAGTGCAGCTTTACCAAAAACCAAATCACTATCAATGCCATCAAAGGCTAGTTCTCGTAGCGCTCTTTGGCTTTTTTGTAGTTGCATTACGCGATCACTTTTAAAGTTACTATGCTGCTCACCTTTCAGTTGTTGGTGTAACCAGTGAGTAATGATGTCACGATCAGGAGCATATAAATTTGAGGCAATATTGTTTTGACTCATCAAGGGCACTATTTGGGGCTGGCCATCAACCATAATTGCGACACTACAATTAGATGTACCATAATCAAAACCTATCATTAATTGCCTACCAAATCTCTAACAAAAACGGCCGCGTAGCATACTGAGTTAATCTCTTAGGCACAAGTGCAATATTACGTTAAAATAATGTGCGCTAAAATGTGAATAATAAAAATTGCATGGGTACATATGAAGTTAAATAAAACGAGCCAAAAAATTGATAATAATATTTGCAAGGCGTTAACCATTGCTTGTGAGTATTCTCTCCATGCAGTATCGGGCTTTGTCTGGCTTACTCATCGAGCTAATTATACTAATTTCCCTGCGAGTTTGGTGATTACTTGCGTTTTTGATACCGAAGCTGAAATTGAAGTGATGAAAATGCAGCAACAAGATGAGTTACTGCGTAATACTATTTTGAAACAATTATTAAATGTAGGTGTGGCTGTAAAAAATATTAAGCAACAGGTGCATTTTGATAGTGAAGAGGCATGTTTACAACACCACCAGGGCGAATGGCCGCAGCGACTAGCACTTTATACTGCCAAACAAAAACCTAATACACTTAAAAGTAGAAGGGGGAGAAGTTAGCTGTTTGCTGTAGCTATCCTAACTGTAATAACAATTAGATTAATGTTTTCAATTCTATTAAAAATCAATCATAATCCTTTTCATACAAACCACGATATTTCGTGTATTAACGGAAAGTAGTTATGTCTCACACAATCAAGCAGTTTTTATCAGACCCAGAGCTTTTATTAAATGCCGTTGGTGAAGGCGTTTATGGTTTCGATGCAGAGGGCAATGCTGTTTTTGTAAATCCCGCCGCAGAGCAAATGACAGGTTGGTCTGCAAAAGAGTTACTTGGTAGAAATATACACGAATATCATCATCATAGTCATGAAAATGGTGAAAAGTATCCAATTGATGAATGTAAAATATACAACACCATGCGAGATGGTGTGAAGCGGCGAATAACCAATGAGGTATTTTGGCGTAAAGACGGTAGCTTTTTTCCAGTTGAATATACCTCAACACCTGTATACAAACGGGGTGATCTCATTGGTGCTGTTGCTGTTTTTAGGGATGTAAGTCAGCAAAAACTAACCGATCATAATTTACGTGAAGCGCTGAAAAAAGTTAATGAACTCAGTGAAAAACTTCAGGATGAAAATACCTATCTTCAAGATGAAATTAATGAAAGTTGGACTGGCTCTGGTTTAGAAGGAACTAGCAAATCATTCACAGAATTATTAGCTCAAATCAAAGTGGTTAGCCAAACCGATAGTACAGTCTTAATTTTAGGTGAAAATGGCACAGGCAAAGAGGTGGTAGCTCGCAACCTACACCAGTTAAGCCATCGATGTAACTCCCCTTTAGTTAAAGTTAATTGCGCGGCATTTAGCACTAATTTATTAGAATCGGAATTATTTGGTCACGAAAAAGGCGCCTTTACTGGCGCCAACGAAAGACGCAAAGGGCGTTTTGAATTAGCCGATAAAGGCACCTTGTTTTTGGATGAAATTGGCGAGCTTTCCGCTGAAGCACAAACTAAGTTGCTGAGAGTGTTACAAGAGCGTGAGTTTGAACGCGTAGGTGGCAGTAGAACCATCAAAGTTGATATTCGAGTGATTGCGGCCACCAATAGAAACTTATTATTTATGGTTGAGCAAGGGCAATTTCGTATGGACTTGTATTACCGATTAAATGTATTCCCAATAGCTGTACCAGCATTAAGGGAAAGAATTGAGGATATACCATTACTGTGTAATAGCATTTTAAATAAACTAAATCATAAGCTTAAAAAACAAATAGCAGGAATAAACAATCGCAGTTTAACGAAATTAGCACGATATAATTGGCCTGGTAACATACGTGAATTACAAAATATTCTTGAACGGGAAGTTATTTTATCAAACTCAGCTATTCTAAATATAAAGCAAGATTTTAATAACAGCAAAATGATAACAGCCCCGAAAAAAACAACCTTAGCTGAAATTGAAAAGAATTATATAACTGAAATATTAACTGATTGCCAGTGGCGTATTGGCGGCACCGCTGGGGCAGCGAAGATATTGGGCATGCCAGATAGTACCTTGAGATCAAAAATGAAAAAGCTCAATATAGCTCGTAAGTAACTGTAAAAGGCACGATATATCGCTAACTCGCGATATATCGTGGTTGGTTTTCTTGGTCTGGATGAGGTTATTCCTTTAAATACAGTTGGTTACAGTGACTGTAACTCTGGCCTAGTTCTTGTTATAGAGTAATAAATTTGTTATTACGCTGTAGCTATCAATGAAATTTGATATTAAAGAAGAACACCTAATCATTAAGCCTTATAAGTCTAATGGCCCAATTCATGTTAGAGAGCAAAAAGGCTCATATCAAGAAATTCGCCGAGTACTCAGTTGGCTGTTGATCATTTCATTTATTTTAATTCCTTTCTTACAATACCATGGACAACAAGCGGTATTATTTGACATTGAGAGCCAACAGTTTCGTTTTTTTGCGGTAACGTTTTGGCCGCAAGACTTTATTCTACTCGCAAGCATTTTTATGGTGGGCGCATTTACGCTGTTTTTTGTCACCTCTTGGTTAGGGCGCGTCTGGTGTGGTTATGTTTGTCCACAAACGGTATGGACTCTGGCCTATATTTGGGTAGAGCACAGAATTGAAGGAACAAGAAATCAACGGATATCACTTGATAAACAGCCAAGGTCATTTAATAAGCTTCAAAAGAAAGTTATAAAACATTTTTTATGGCTGTTAATGTCAGTTGTTAGCGCAAGCACCTTTGTTTCGTATTTCATTCCAGCCACAAATTTATACAGCGATATGGTGCAATTTAACTGCACTGGTTTAGTCACTTTTTGGCTGTTGTTTTTTACTCTATGCACTTATGGAAATGCTGGCTGGTTACGAGAGAAAGTCTGTATAGATATGTGTCCCTATGCAAGATTTCAAGCGGCAATGTTTGACAAAAACACCTTGTTGGTCGCTTATGATAAATCTCGAGGCGAAGGAAGAGCGCCGCGAAAACTGAAAGATGATCCTAAGCAGCTTGGCTTGGGTGATTGTGTTGATTGTAATCTATGTGTGGACGTTTGCCCTACAGGAATAGATATACGCAATGGCTTGCAATATGAGTGTATCAATTGTGCCTTATGCATTGACGCTTGTGATGAAACCATGGAGCGCTTTAATTATCCTAAGGGTTTAATTTCATATACTAGTGAAGATCAGCTAAAGGGCGAAAAACCAAAGCGCTTTAATTTGAAAGTTGCCGCCTACGGAGCCTTTACTGTGGTGATTTTTGTCGCGACATCGTTTTGGATTAATAGTCGAATTCCACTGGAAACCTCTATATTAAGGGATAGAAATGAACTCTATCGTAGCAACTACTTAGGCATGGTAGAAAACACATACACTTTAAAAATACTTAATAAGACCCAGCAAGCATTACATTATCAAATTTCAGTTATCGGTCTGCAAGGTTCAAGCTTGACCTTACCAAAAGACCTAAAGATAAAAGCAGGAGTAATGCGAGAAATTCCAGTCACCTTATCTGTAGATAGCTATAACATAAATCAAAGAATAACAAACATCAGTTTCAATATTCAGGCAATTGAGCAGCCTGATATTGCACTGCGTAAGACGACGATTTTTTATAGTGGTAAAAATAACAAGTATGCCCGTAGGTAATTTAAATAGGTCAGAAATGAGCACAATCACAGAAAATATTTTTCATTTAAATGGTAGCGGTCTGGTAAGAAATGAACCTGAAACTGTTAATAAAATACCGGGAAATAGAGCGGTTTGGGTTGGGATCTTTGCCGAATTGACCGAATTTGCTTTGTTTTTTATAGTTTACTTTATAGCCAAAGCACACTATCCAGAGCAGTTTAATCAAGGCCCGTTAAAGCTAAATACACTGGCTGGCACTTTAAATACTTTTGCATTAATTTCCAGCAGTTATTTTGTGGCAAAGTCATTGGCAGCTATTCGTGTTAACGAGCCAGAGCAAAGTATTAAATGGTTATGGCGCGCGGTTATGTGCGGCGTTATCTATTTAATTATTAAAGTGTGGGAGTACCATTGGAATGTTGACCAAGGCATTCAAACCAATACCAATAAATTTTATACCCTGTACTACTACATGACCTTTAACCACTTACTTCATGTTGGTTGGGCTAGTGGTAGTTTGATCTGGGCTATTTTGGGGCTTAAATCGGGTCGTTACACGCAAAACAACCATTTGGGTTTAACTGCCATCGCTTGTTATTGGCATATGGTTGATCTTGCCTGGGTTATTATTTTTCCATTGTTATATGTACTAAGGTAAAGGAGTAAGAAACTCATGCTTAACTCTAGATTTAAGTTCACGCTTAAATTAGCTAAATTAAATGGACTCGATATCTCTTGGATCATGTTAATGCTCATTACATTAGCAAATGCTTTAGTGGCAGAGACCGCAGATAAAAGCCTGTTTGTCACTGCAGTGATTTGCTTTTCTATTGCTTTTAAAGGCAGACGAATAATGGATTATTTTATGGAGTTAAATCATGCTAACAAAACGATTCAGTTATTTATGAGAGGATATTTTTACGTATTTCCGCTATTGATATTTCTAGCTGATTTATTTTCTAAGCAGCTGGCTGCTATTACTACTCTTTAAGTTGTTTCTGCCTACTTAAATGATTTAGAGTTAAAAATATCCCTAATAATAGATTGGGGATATTTGTATTAGGGATAAGAGAATAATTAACCTTCATGTGACAGTCAGCTTAGTCTCTTATTTGGCCATCGCCATAAACCACGAATTTTTCTGTCGTTAATGACTCTAGACCCATAGGACCATAAGCATGTAACTTACTAGTAGATATGCCAATTTCAGAGCCGAGGCCTAATTGGTTACCATCAGAAAATCTTGACGAGGCATTTACCATCACTACAGAGGAATTAATTTGTCGAATAAACTGCTGAGATCGTGAGGTATCTTGGGTAACAATCACTTCGGTATGATCTGAGGTAAATTCATTAATATGTGCGATGGCATCACTAAAACCAGTAACCACTTTAACGGCAATTTCTTGTGCCAAATATTCAGCGTGATAATCATCATCGGTCGCTTGCTCAGCATCAGAAAAATAATTCAGACTATTTTCACAGGCATGAATTTTAACATTAGCTGCATCGGCTAATGCTTTGGCTGCTAGGGGTAAAAATTGCTCAGCAATATCAGTATGTACTAATACCGTTTCAATTGAATTACAAGCACTTGGTCTTTGTGTTTTACCATTAACTAATATGTTTACTGCTTTGCTTAAATCGGCATATTTATCAATGAATAAGTGGCAAACCCCCTTAAAATGTTGAATAACTGGAATACGGCTATTTTCACTAACGTAACGAATTAAGCCTTCGCCGCCACGAGGAATCACTAAATCGATAGTTTCGCTTTGCTTTAATAATTCTTCAATAACACTGCGACTAGTATCAGGAATAACACTGACAATATTTTTATCAATACTTTGCTCAGTTAATACTTGATGTAAACAGTTGGCTAATGCCAAATTAGAATGAATAGCTTCTGAACCACCACGAAGAATAACCGCATTGCCTGATTTAATGCAAAGTGCTGCAGCTTCGGCCGTTACATTAGGACGCGCTTCATAAATCATGGCAATAACGCCTAAAGGTATGCGCATTTTACCCACTTGCATGCCATTAGGGCGCAGGGATAAATTGGCCATGTCGCCAACAGGATCGGTTAAAGTCACTATTTCTCGAATAGCACTACTGATATCTTTAATACTTTGCTCGGTAAGCAAAAGTCTATCAAGCATGGCGTCTGCCAAACCTTTGGCTCGGCCAGCTTCAATATCTTTACTGTTTTCGCTAATAATCGCTGCACTGTTTGCTTCAATAGCATCAGCCATCGCGTTTAATAACGCATTTTTTTCAACGGTAGTTAACTGTGCAGCGGCTCTACTTGCTACTTTTGCGCCAGCAGCCATAGCTGCCATATTAAATGCGGACATTTTATTTACTCTTGTTTGTTATTTTCTTTGTAATGATGTTGGTAAGGACGGTTTATAAGATAACCATATCATCACGATGCACGACGACATCGCCTTGATCATGTCCCAAAATACCATCAATTTCATTACTATGTTTACCCATGATACGTTTCAAATCATTGTGGTTATATAAGCAGATACCTTTAGCTATTAGCTTCTTGCTTTTAACATCGATTAAATCAACCGAATCGCCGGCTTCAAATTTATTATTAACTGATTTAATACCCGCAGGCAATAATGATGCGCCCTTATTTAATAAGGCATTGACAGCGCCAGCATCTAAGTAAATTTTACCTTGGCTTCTCAGACTATGTTTAAGCCAGTGTTTTTTCGCCGTAATAATATTTTTATCAGCAGCAAAGCGGGTACCGGGGTTAATTTCTTGCAGTAAAGAGGTAAATACTTCACTACGCGTGCCATTGACAATATAAGTATTTATACCATTTTCAACGGCTTTTTCTGCCGCTTGAATTTTGGTTTTCATACCGCCGGTGGCAAGATGATTTCTACTCACGCCTGCCATGGCATAAATTTCATCGGTAATTTGTTCAATTTCAGGGATCAGAACCGCGTCGTCATTTACGTTGGGATCTTTGGTAAAAACACCATCAATATCACTTAAAATAAATAAACTATCTGCTTCACATACTTGCGCCACTAATGCGGCAAGGTTGTCATTATCACCTACGGTTGAGCTTGCGCTCGCTACGGTATCATTTTCATTTACTATCGGTAAAACGCCATTGTCTAACTGAATTCGTATAGTATGTTTAATACTGATAAAACGCCGCCTGTCGGCTAAGTCTTCTTGGGTGATCAAAATTTGACTGCAAGGAATATCAAAAAAACGTTGCCAGTTGGCCATCATTTGCATCTGCCCAACAGAAGACATGGCTTTTTTAGTGGCAAGTGATAAATTGGGAGAGCCATGTTGTATCAAACTACGGCCAGCGGCAACACCGCCAGAAGAAACTAAAATTATTTCTTTGCCTTGTTGTTGGCACTTAGTAATAAATTCTGCTATTGCTAAGGTATATTTTCCGCTACAACCATTTTTTGCAGGTGCCACTAAAGCGCTACCTACTTTGATCACAGCTCGATTAAAATTCATTATTACTCCTATTCTTCGCTATATACCCAAACCACCTCAAGATGCAGGATTCAACTGGAATTAGAAACGTCTTTAGGCAAGGCATTGATTGAAGAGAATGGTTACTCCCTTATCAAAATCAATAACGCAGCATAAAACGTTTCTAAACCAGCCCTTTGGGGACGACTGAGCAAAACATGTCCATCGTCGCATCTGTTTTTAAGGGAACAACCATTAATAAAAAGATTTGCCTTGATCATGATTCGCTCAGGTGTCCTGAAACTCGCATCTTGAAGTAGCTTGAGTATAGATAGCATGCGATAAAGCGGTAGTAATTACAACCAAGTATAGTCATTTTAGTGCACTAAGTAGTAGACATAATAGTGCTGTTTAATAGCTTTAAGGCATAGTTAAAGCTTAGTTGATGAAAAAGCCTCTTTAAGTTTATCGATACGTGCGTTTGAGTATATTCTCAAAGCATGATTAAATAGCCTCCTATCGCAGCTATTTACTATCCAAAACTTATAATATGCTAAACTTTTTGCCTGCCAAATTGATCGGTTTTTTATCTTTTATTATTTATGCCTTGAATACCATTTTCTGGTTAATACCTATTTTGGTTTTTTCACTTTTTAAAGCACTAATTCCTATCGCCTTTTCTCAAAAAATATTCAGTTATTTATTAGATTTAATGGCCAGTAATTGGGTGGCCATTAATACGGTTAATCAAAAGTTATTTACTAAAATGGAGCTTCAAATAACAGGCTTAGACGAGTTAAACAAAAAAGACTGGTATTTAGTGTTAGCTAATCATCAAAGTTGGGTAGATATTGTCGTGCTACAGAGAGTTTTGCATGGTGAAATACCGTTCTTGAAATTCTTCTTAAAGAAAGAGTTAATTTATGTGCCAATTTTAGGTTTGGCTTGGTGGGCCTTAGATTTTCCTTTTATGAAACGTTATACCCAATCGTTTTTGAAAAAAAATCCACACCTGCGTGGTAAAGATTTAGAGACTACCCGTAAAGCTTGTGAAAAATTCAAGCATAAACCGGTGAGCGTAATGAGTTTTATTGAAGGTACTCGTTTTACTCAAGCTAAGCATGATAAACAAAAATCACCCTATAATCATTTGCTTAAGCCTAAGGCTGGAGGTGTTGCATTTGTGCTCGATGCCATGGGTGAATATTTAACGACGATTGTAGATGTTACTATTCATTACCCTGAGGGTATCCCAAGTTTCAGTGATTTTCTTATGGGTCGTATTAAAAATGTACGTATTGAAATTCATACTCGAGAAATTGACAGTGAACTTAATGGTGATTACATGAATGATCGCACACATAAGATAGCCTTTCAAAAATGGTTAACGCAATTTTGGCATGAAAAAGATGCTAGGCTTGAAGAAATGCGACAAAATTCAATGCAGAGTTCGGATAACTAAGGAGCTGATATGAATGAGCTGATTACGGTTTGGTTATTAGAGCAGGGCGTTAGTGACAAATATCTCGAAATTAGTGCAATGGCAGTTGGTTTGCTTATTATTGTATTAGTTTCTACAGCAAGTTATTACATTGCTAAAAATCAGATTCTTAAAATAGCTCATAAGTTGATTGTTAAAACCAAAAACACTTGGGATGATGCCTTAATTGAGCATAAAGTATTAACGCGATTAACGTTATTATTGCCATTTATCCTTATATTATTTTTAACACCTCTTGTTTTTCCAAGTGGGCTTTTATTAGCTGATTTATTGGTACTATTTTCGAAGGTGTTTTTAACTTTTCAAATTGCCCGTAGCATCAGTGCAATGCTCAATGTGAGTAAAAGCCTGTATCGTGAAACGGCTAAACAAAAATACTTGCCGCTTAACTCTATTATTCAAGTTATTAAATTAGCTGTTTATCTAGTGGCTGCAATCATTATTGTTTCGTTAATGTTAAATCGTTCACCGATATATTTGCTCAGTGGTTTAGGCGCTTTAACTGCTGTTTTAATTTTAGTTTTTCAAGATACTATCAAAGGTTTAGTTGCCAGCATTCAAATTTCTGCGAATAAAATGGTGGTAGCAGGAGACTGGATTGAGCTGCCTAAGTATGGTGCTGATGGTGATGTCATTGAAATAGGTTTAAATACGGTTAAAGTTGAAAATTTTGATAAGACCATTACAACAGTGCCAACATATGCTTTGATTAGTGATTCTTTTAAAAATTGGCGCAATATGTACCATACAGGTGCAAGACGTATTAAGCGCACCTTGATTATAGATATCAGTAGTATTGATTTCTATTCACTGGAAAAAGTTGACTTTTTAGCAAATACCAATTTGTTGAAAACTTATTTAACAGACAAAAAACAAAAACTTGAAGTTGAAAATGAAATCTTGAACCAAGATGAAGGTTTAAATGAAATTGATACTCGTCAGTTAACCAATATTGGCACTTTTCGAGCTTATATTGAAATGTATTTAAATCAAAACTCGAATATTCGCAATGATTTAACTTGCATGGTAAGGCAACTGTCAGCTACATCAAGTGGCTTGCCATTAGAGCTATATTGTTTTGCCAATACTACGGACTGGGTTCAATACGAAGCGATTCAGGCTGATGTTTTTGATCATCTATTTGCTATTGCTCCACATTTTGATTTACGTGTTTTTCAACATCCCACAGGGTTTGATTGGAAAAGCTCGGCTAATTAAGTTTCGAGTTGCGAAGATAAGCTCTTCGATACTCGTGACTTTTCTCCCTCATAACTACAGGACCTTATCTTTGCCTAATAACACCTTCTTGCATAGTAGAAGCTACTAGCGCTCCTTGGCGGTTATAGATCTGCCCACGCACTAAACCTCGTCCATTACTAGCTGAAGGACTGTCGATGCAATATAACAACCAGTCATCAAAGCGAAATGGACGGTGGAACCACATAGCATGATCGACAGTAGCTATTTGAAGATTTGGCAGCAAATGACTGGCCCCGTGTGGCAATAAAGATGCAGGTAAAAAATGAAAATCAGAAGCGTAAGCAAGCATACAGCTATGGTTGCGTAAATCATCGGGTAAGCTGCCATTTGTTTTGAACCAAATTTGGCAACTTGAATCTGTTTTCTCAGGCTTGAGCCAATTATATCGTTGCACTGGGCGAATTTCGATCGGCTTTTCGGCTAAAAATTTTTCACGCATTGCTTTTGGTAGAGCATCTTGGTGCTCTGCAATAAAATCACTATAGGAAGGAATGCCATTAGGGCCAGGGACTGTTGGCATGCTATCTTGATGATTAAAGCCTTCTTCAGGTTGTTGGAAAGAAGCGGTCATATAAAATATAGCTTTACCATTTTGTATCGCTTGCACCCTTCGAGTGCTGAAACTTGCTCCGTTGCGAATATCTTCAACTTCATAAACAACAGGCTTTGAAGCATCTCCCGCCCGTAAAAAATAAGAGTGGAGTGAGTGTACAAAACGATCCGCGCTAATTGTTTCTTGTGCGGCTGATAATGCTTGCCCCATAACTTGGCCACCAAATAAGGCTCTAAAGCCTAAATCTTGGCTTTGGCCTCGATATATCCCTTGCTCTATTACTTCTAATTTCAGTAAAGTTAGCAGCTCATCTAATACAACACTCATGCTTTAATACTCAATATGGTTACAATTGTTCGGTGACTATTTAACATTTTGTTAAATAGTCACCGATTTCTTAGAAATTTCCAGTAATAATAACAGCTTTTTTGTCTGATAAGTGTTGATGTATTGAACAAATTGGGATATTTTATGGTCATATCCGCTTTAATTTTGTCAATTAAATTTTGAGATTTATATGCAAGCTACTGTTCAAAGAGAAACGTTATTAGAAAGACGAGCACAAAACGATGTCGTAACAGGCACTTTGTGGAATAAGCTTTCGTTAGCTCAAAAGTTTGCTGCAAGCAGTTTGACTCAGTTTGGGTATGATCTTACTTATATTCGTAATAGTAATACTGGAAGTTTAGCAATATTGTTATGCAACGATAATGCTGCGACAATTTCAACAGAAGGTGAAATAGATACATCACCTAATATTGTTATTAGAAGTTAAAATACTAACTTGATGTTGCCGTAGGGTCTTTCACAGTCAAGTTACTTTGTGATTGTTCTTCATATTTCACTAATAAAGCTTCCACTAAAGAAATAAAACCAATAAAATTATTACTGTTCCACAATCTTTGTATTTTGGGATCTTTTTTTATTATCGTCTCAAAAAAATCCTTATAAACATCACCTTCCAGACTTGAAAAACATTTCTTTGTAGCTGCTTGCAATCTTCCTTTCTTCATTAAGCACTCTTTAAAAACTAGAGAATAGTTATTAATAAAGGGCTTGATAAGAGCTAACTCATTTAAATTCTTTTTGCCTTGAGTCTTATTAAGTAGTAGTTGCAATCTATTCTTAGCAAACTCTTCAGTATTGCCAGCCATTAATGCCATGGATTTAGAAAAAATTTGATTTTCTTTTTGTGTTTGTGCCGTTTCGCGCTTCAATAAAACGATAGATCGCTGTAACTTTTCAGCACGAAAGAAAAAATAAACACTGATAAAAACAAATAGGGCAGTAATCAGTAATACAGCTATCATTAGTTCACCTGATTTTTAGGCTATTTTTATTGAATCACTTAATTGTGATAGAAAAATATATGGGTCAATATCTTGAAAATTTGGGCTTTCAATCGAGTAGGCGATTATAACTGAAAATTCACCTAAATTGGCAAAAAATCTTAGTTTTAAAGCTGATACTAATTTTTCTATAAGCATTTCTATCTCATCTTTATGTTGATGTGGGAAAATTAGCAAGTATTCTCCTTCATTAATCAACCCTGCATTTTCAAATTCATTAATATGTTTATTGATTACACTCGCTATTTCACGACTGACTTCTGCGACTATTTTTTTATTAAATTGAAATGTTAGTTCTTGCCAATTGCTAATAGAAATATAACTTAGGGTTAAGGGGTAGGAATATTTTCTAGCCATATTAAAGCTTTTTTGATAAAGCTGCTTAGTTTGTATTGGAGCGGCAATAACATAACTTGGTTTTTCCAACGCTTCATGGGCTTTCTTTAGTTTTGTCGCTCTATGTTTCAACCATAAGAATATTACAAAGCCAAGTGACAACAATACGATGACAGATAATATAAAAATTAAAGTTTGTTGTTGGTGATACTTTGTTGAAAAAGATGCAGCTAATTCACTCTGTTCGGCTAATTTTACAGCCAGTTGACGTGTTTGATTACTCGCAGAGATATTTGCTGATTTATTGGTGTTAACTCGATATTTAACTGAAATTTGACGATTGGAAATAGTCTGCTTCTTAGTCTTTAATAAAGCTTTGCTGTATTTTTGCTGCCAAAAGTACGCTTTGTTTATATCTTTTTTATCTTTATAAATATCAGAGAGTAGTTGATATAAAATGATATAATCATCAGTTAGCTCAATGTTTATTGATAGTTGTTCTGCTTCTAGTAACAAGTTGCGGGCGGTATGCTTTTGTTCGGTTAAATTGCCGAGCAACGCTAAGGAGATGATTGTTTCTAAGTAAGGCCTAGCCAAGTTATATTGATAAAATAGCGCCTTTGCTTCTAAAATTTCAACTTTTGCTTCTTTATATTGTTTTTGTTGGATTAGGGTTAACCCCAATCCTTGGCTAGCGTACGCTACATATATTTGCGCTGCTTTTATTTGAGCATGTTTTTTCGCTTCCCAATAAGCATTGTAAGCATCGTTTAACTGGTTTAAGCGATAATAGGCATTCGCTAAGTGGTAATATGTTTGGTCAACATTATCTAGTTTATTCAAGCTAAAGCGTAACTTCAATATTTTCAAATGCATTGTCAGGGCAGTTTGATAATCACCTAAATGGTAATGAGCATTAGCTAGAATAGCCAATAATGCGATATGTTCTGCAAAAGCGGGATTTTGTTTGATGATATATTCTACTTGTTGCAGATCGGTCAGCGCATCCTCATGTTGGTTTAACATTGCAAATGCTACACTGCGATAACTTAACGCAAACAAAAAATATTTAATGTTTTCTTTGTCATGTGGCATATCGATCGCTTGCTGAGCTGTTGTCAGCAATTGCACATACTGTTTTTTAGCTGAGAGAATGCTCGCTAATTTTATTTGTAAACATAGTTTTACTTGTTCATGTCCTGTTGTGATAGCTAAACCATCTTGGGTAAATTGATATGCGGTTTCTAGTTCACCTTTATTACTCGCTACATTAGCAAGCAAAAAGTAAGTCTTAGCGAGGATTTCGTTTGGGTATTTTTCTCTCTGTAGAATTATTTCATTACTTAATTCTACAACTTCATTGTAATTTAATTTTTCAGAATTTTTCCTGAACAACAATTCCACTTGGCTGATATATTGCTCTTTAGTTGAGGGGCGTATTTCAGCGGCTAAGGCATTGAAACTCATAGTAAACAGAGAATATAACAATATAAAAGTAGATATGGTGAATATTTTTTTTATTATTAACATGAATAAAAACACAGTGTTAGCAAAATAGCAGGGGTTATTTTAACGTGATTAGCACCAGGATGTTAGTTTTTTGTTTACAAATAGAAATGAGAGATTATAATGACCTTGAGCTTCTAAAGCTCGACAAGGGCAAATCTAGTGAAAGCTAGAGACGCAAAGTAACCGGTCTAACGGGAAACCTATGACAGCGGGACTGCCAAATTTAGATGTAGTGGGGGCTCTTCTATTTTAAACAGCTTTCTGTTTATTTCCTCGGTTTACTTTGCGTGGCTTCCTTGCCTTTTAGTTCTTAAACATTTTTATCCTTTTGTTTGTTGCTGTTTCTCAGTGATATATTGATTAATTATCTTTTCTAGCATGTTTAATGGCATAGAGCCATTTTTCAATATTTGATCATGAAAATCTCGCAAATCAAATTTTTCACCTAAAGCTTCTTCAGCATTTTTACGTAAGCGTTTAATTGTTAATTCACCAATTTTGTAAGATAAAGCTTGTCCAGGCCATGAAATGTATCTGTCTATTTCTGTTTGCACATTATGTAATGATAGTGCTGTGTTGCTAGCAAGATAATCTATCGCTTGTTGTCTTGACCAGCCATAAGCGTGCATGCCAGTATCAACAACAAGGCGACAAGCACGCCACATTTCATAGGTCAATCGGCCAAAATCATGATAAGGGTTTTCATATATTCCAGCCTCAATACCGAGATACTCTGAGTACAATCCCCATCCTTCACCAAAAGCTGATATATAGATGCGATTTCGAAACTTAGGAACATTTTGCATTTCTTTAGCAATAGAGCCCTGTAAGTGATGTCCTGGTACGGCCTCATGTAAAGTTAATGCAGGGAGCACATATAATGGTCGCCTATCTAACCGGTAAGTATTTACCCAATAGTTTCCAGCTTGATCATCGCGAGCAGGACCAGAATAACGCCCTGTCGTGTACTTCGGGGCAATATTGGCGGGTACTTCAATCACTCCATAAGGAGTTCTTGGTAAAGTTTTAAATAAAGAAGGTAGTTTCGCATCCATCTTTTTGGCAATGTATGAAGCTTCTTTTAATAGGGCTACAGGAGTTTTGGCGTAAAATTGTTCGTCAGTTCGCAAAAAATCAACAAATGCTTTAAATTCGCCATCAAACTCCACTTTTTCTATAATTTCATCCATTTCAGCGCGAATACGTTTCACTTCGTCTAAACCTTTTTGGTGAACTTTCTCGGCGGTAATGTCAATAGTGGTGTAATGTTCAACTCGATTTTGGTAATAATTTTTGCCATTAGGTAATGAGGTTGCTGCAATGTCATTTCTTGCATGTGGCTGATAACGGTTAACCATAAAACTGTAATAGTTTTGATAAGCGGGCATTACTTGTTCGTTAAGAATTTTTATAGCTTCTTCTTGGATGTTTTTTTGAGCCTCTAGGGAAACAAAGGCTGACATATTTTTAAAAGGTTTATAATATCCGCTCTCGGTAACATCTTCTTTTATAAAAGCAATAATTGATTGTTCAAATCCTTTTAGCACTATATTGGGTTGAGTTATACCTTCATCTATTCCTAAGTTCATCCATGCAATTTGCTGCTCAAAGTAATGAGGAAGTGCGCGTAATTTTGATAAATAATCCTGATAATCTTGTTCGCTTTTTAATTTAACTTGTTGGCTAATATTAGCAATCCAAACATGAAATCCAGATTCAGCCGTTAATGGCATGTAATGTTCTTTATTTTTGTAACTATCTAATTGATTCTTTAGAGTATAAGTTAAAACGGCGCTGTTGATTTGATTGTCTGAGTTAAGCTCGTTAACATCAATGTTAATAAGGGCGTTATATATGTTTTGTCGCTTTATATTTTGTTTAGCCAAAAACGCAGGAGACAAGTTCGGTAATTTAGCATTATTTCCACCCTCTTGGGGATCGTTAAAAGGACTACTTTGCTGATAAAATTGCTGGTGAGTGTGTATTAATTGCTGAAGTTGTTGGTCGCTTTTACTTAAAGTATTAGCAGTGTTTTTTTTAGCAATGTTGAGTGAGTGTGTGCAACCCATTAGAAAAAATATAACAATGGTAGAGAGAAATAATTTCATTAAACTTAACTCAATGGTGGAAGTTTAATAACTTTAACAGAGTTATAAACTAAGGTTACAAATAAATAACATAAATTGTGTAGATATTTGCTCTTAAATACTAGAGAATTAGTACAAGAGGTGCCTCAGAGCGCCAGAGTGCTATTACCATAGAGGTGAATCGGTGAAGTATCACGATTCCATAACGCAAGCAAATAAAACCATGGCGCAGGCAGTTGCTCAACTGAACCAGTGGAATTTGCCTGTGAATCCAATAAATTATGCAGTTAGCTATGAATATTGTAAAAATAACAATCCATTATTAATCGCAAATATTAAGCATTTACTCTTATCAGGTAAAGGTTTAGATAGTTTCTTTATGGAGCAATTATATAAAGACTATTTGCTTGAACAAAGTAAATTTCGAGATGAAATTATTTCCGATCTTTCACATTTATTTACTCAAATTAAAAATAACTGCCAACAATCAAGTTCTGGTGCACAAGGTTTTATTGAGCAGTTAGATGATAGTATTCCTGCATTAATGTCGAATAATAAAAAGGAAGTGAAGTTAGCAATATCAAAGCTTCATCAAGCATCTATAGCATTTAAAAAACAGCAACAAGGATTAGTTGAACAAATAGAACTATCTCAATTGCAAACTCAAAATCTAGAAGCCGAGCTTGAAGAAGTTCGTCAAGAAATATATCTAGATCCGGTCACGGGCTTACATAATCGAAAAGCTATGTCTAAGCACGTAGATGCCTGGCTTAGTGAAGATGCTAATAGAGGGATTGCCGCTATTGTGATAAGTGTCGACCATTTCAAAACCTTTAGTGAGCGTTTTGGCGCTCTAATTGGTGATGTCATTCTGTCAAAAATAGCAAAAAAAGTAGCCAGTTATGTTGATGATAGTGGGTTACCTGTGCGCTCCGCAAGTGATGAATTTATTCTTTTACTGCCAGACGTTGATGGTGGTATTGCGAGTGAAATTGCTGAAAAGATAAAACAGGGAGTTGAAAAGCTTCGCTTTGTTAGTGTGCAGTCTGGCGTTAGGTTGCCGAAAATGAGTATTTCGTGCGGCATTAGTGAGATGAAAAATCAAGAGTCGATAAATCAACTTATCAACAGAAGTCGTAAAAATATCACTAGTGTACATAGCCGCTAAATAGCTCAAACCTTATCTAGTAAATTTGCTAATTCTTGCAAATTATTTTCAGAAAAAACTTCAATACCTGCTTGAGTGAGTAGTTTACTGGTTACTCCTTGACCTGCTATTTTTTTGTTAGAAAATGAACCATCATAAATAAGAGAGCTGCCACAAGAAGGGCTAGACTCTTTCAATACAGCAAACCGAATGTTGTGCTGCTGACATAATGTTAATGCCTGCTTAGCACCAAAATTAAATTGTGTACTAACATCTATGCCTGAAATAGTGATGATTCTATCACTATTTAATTGTTGTTCAGCGGGCTCTCTAGGCACTGACAAACCACCAGAGATTTCTGGGCAGACAGCAATGATTCGGTTTTGCTGTTGCCATAATGTTAGCAATGGGTGGATTAATGGTATTAATTCGCTATTATAGCGAACATTTTCTCCTAAAAAGCAACGGCTAATGAGTATTTTATCAAACATGAAAATATTAGTCTTTTGTTAGAATATTGAATAAAGGCTGAATCTTAGACGTACTAACTTTATTTTGAGCGCTAAACCAACAAGATTGACTGTAATAATCGAAATTTAAAATGAATTCAGCATTTTGCCATAAGAAGCGGATATTCTCTCTGTCGGCTCCCCGTATTATTTCTTTTACAAGATGGTTTGGGATTTTGTCTAATAGTAATTGATGAAGCGCTATAATATCTTCTTGAAACCATTCTTTTTCAAACAAAATAGCGATTTGCTCATTGATAAGGTTAATTGATTGTATTGCAATATTAGCCATGAACATCTCAGAGAGGATAATAGGATAAATTTAGGTATCACCAAATTATCATAAGATCATAGATATAACAGTTAATATTTGATGTTAATCACCATAATTAGTCAAAAAAACAACGACAGCATAAGTTATTTTCCTTATACTAATTTCAGAAATTAAATTTATATATAAAGAGAGACAATAACTATGAAAAAACTTACTCTTGCACTTGCTGCAACCGTAATGATGGCATCACCTGTTTTCGCTGGTGATGCTGCTGCTGGTAAAGGAAAATCAATGATGTGTGCTGCATGCCACGGTACAGCAGGTATTTCAGCTGTTCCAACTTACCCTAACCTTGCAGGTCAAAAAGAAGCTTACCTTACCAAGCAACTGAAAGATTTTAAATCAGGCAAACGTAACGATCCTACAATGAAAGGCATGGTTGCTTCTTTAAGTGATGCTGATATGGCTGACTTATCTGCTTATTACGCAAGCTTGAAATAAGAGCTAGAGAAATTAAAGCTACGAGTTCTTCGTAGCCAATTGAAAAGCGCCATATGGCGCTTTTTTTGATCTTAACTTTATTAGAATTGGTATCATTGACTATGTTCTTTAATGACTTCCATAAAAGCTTGTCCATAGCGCGATAGTTTTACGTCACCTATACCACTGATTTCTAACATCTGCGAAGAGGTTCTTGGTTGTATTCGAGCTAACTCTGATAGTGTTGCATCATTAAAAACAATAAACGGTGCAATGTCTTCACTGTCAGCAATGCTCTTTCTAAGTTCACGTAATTTTGTGAACAAAGCTCTATCGTATGATTTTTGTTGCTTTTTATTTTGCCAATAACTAGCTTTTTGTAATCGTGGACTAGCTAACATTAAAGGCTCAGTCGCTTTAAGCACGCTTCTTGAAGCTTCGGTCAAACAAAGAGCTGACTGTTGTTCAATATCTTGCTGTAAGTAACCTAAATGAATGAGCTGACCGATAATAGCAAACCAATAACCGGGTGTTTTCCCACTACCAATGCCAAAGGTTGATACCTTATCGTGCTCTTGGCTTAAAACTTTACTGCTATTTTCGCCACGTAGAACATCAATAACATGGTTGATATCACCTTGCTGTTTTATGCGAAAAACACAAGATAAAACCTTTTGAGCAGCTTCAGTTGCATCGAACTGGCTAGGAGGATCTAAACAAATATCACAGTTACCACAGCCTAGTTGAGTGTATTCGGCAAAATAGTTCAACACGACTTGTCTGCGGCAAGTTTGTGCATCAACAAACGCATTCATGGCAGCGAATCGTTGCATTTCTACATTTACACGCTTTGAATTATCGCCTTCACTTATGCGCTTTTTAATACGGTTTATATCTTTATCGGCAACTAAAAATAAGGCTTCAGCAGGTAAACCATCACGGCCTGCTCGGCCTACTTCTTGATAATAAGACTCTAAAGTACGAGGTGGTTCAAAATGGATAACATAACGAACATTGGGTTTGTTAATGCCTAAGCCAAAGGCGACCGTTGCTATTACAATTTGAATATTGTCTTTGGTGAAGCCTTCTTGTACAAGCGCTCGAATATCACTTTCTAGACCAGCATGGTAGGCGGCACAATTAATACCGCAAGCTGCTAGGTACTTTGATAGTTTTTCTACTTGCCAACGGCTATTGCAATATATGATGCCAGAGTCATCACTTTGTTTTCGCACATAACCTAGTACTTGTTTTTCACCGTCATATTTTTGTGCCAACGTAAAACGTATGTTAGCTCTATCAAAGCTATCTAAGTGAATATAAGGATTATTCAACGATAATTGAGTGAGGATATCTTTGCGTGTTGTGACATCTGCTGTAGCAGTTAATGCCATCACGGGTACGTGAGGAAAGTATTGTTTTAAATGATGTAATTGAGTGTAGGCAGGACGAAAATCGTGTCCCCATTGAGATATACAGTGAGCTTCATCTATGGCGAACAGACTTAAAGGTAACTCACTTAGTCCTTGTAAAAAATAACGATTTGTTAAACGTTCAGGAGCAACATAGAGTAGTTTGATTTTGCCCTGTGATAATTTTGCAAAAATATCGTTGATAGTTTGCTGGTCCAATGATGAGTTAATAAATGCTGCTGAGATACCTTGGTGAGTCAGGTTATCTACCTGATCTTTCATCAAAGCAATTAATGGTGACACTACTATCGTTATACCGGGTAATAATATAGCGGGTAGCTGATAACATAAAGATTTTCCACCGCCCGTTGGCATTAGTACTAAAGAATCCCTTCCTTGCATAAGGTTGGTTATGATTTCAGTTTGACCTGAGCGAAAACTATCGTAACCAAAATAGTGTTTTAAGGTATTAAGCAATAAGTTTTGCTTATCAGATGCTTTAGAAGGAGGCAGTATGGCAGTATTCAACAGATATTCTTTAATAGTCTCTAGTGATGTTTATTTTACCTGAGAGAAGTTACAGTGACAGCATTATTTTCCAATTTTGTAAAAATGATGATAATCTAAATTTTTAACAAGTCCGACCAGGTGGTACTAATAATGAATCGTGAAGAAATTTATCAACAACTTGCAGATTTTTGGAATAGCAATATGCCGTTTAATCAATTATTAGGGCTTGAGATCACGCGATTTAGCGCACAGAATTCTGAGGTGCGCTTTGTGTGGCATGATAAACTTATTGGTAACCCCACGCAGAAAATTCTCCATGGTGGTGTCACTGCTTCGGCACTTGATTTAGCTGGAGGCACGGTAGCTGCTGCCAATATTATTGAGCAACTCCCTGATATTTCGCCAGCAACAATTCAACAGAGTTTAAGTAAAATTAGTACCATAGATTTACGTACTGATTATTTACGCCCAGGTCGAGGTGAAGAATTTATTGTTACAGCACACATTATTCGTAGTGGTAGTAAAGTTGCCGTTGCGCGAATGGAGATGCACAATGAACTTGGTGAGCATATTGCTTTTGGTACTGGTACCTATATGGTTGGTTAACTTTACAACTTTACAACTTTACAAAATGTAAAAGTTTTAAATAAGTCACTTAAAATATAATCGCCTTATGTTGTGTTACTATGCTGTCCTAGCCAGTTATCAATATAAAAAGAAGTGTATGCCACTATCACAGCAACAAGTATCAACACGCAGTGGTGTTCTTAATGCGTTGGCTGCTTATTTTATGTGGGGTCTTGCACCATTATATTTTAAGTTATTAATCGATATTGGGGCAGGTGAAATTTTAATGCACCGTATTATATGGTCAAGCGCATTTCTGCTTCTGTTGGTATTGGTCAGTAAAAAATGGCTAGTATTAGTTCAATTATGTAAGCAACCTAAGGTTATTGTAAAACTTACCTTATCGGCCGCAGTATTAGCAGTAAACTGGTTATTATTTATTTGGGCAGTAAATAACGATCATTTACTCGATGCTAGTTTAGGCTATTTTATTAATCCGTTGTTTAATGTTGCTCTTGGTATGCTGTTTTTTAGCGAACGTTTGCGGCGAAATCAAAAAGTTGCTGTTGTCTTGGCGGTTTTCGGAGTGTTTGTACAGCTTTTTACTGTTGGCTCTTTACCTCTTGTTTCTTTAGCATTAGCAAGTTCCTTTGCCACTTATGGTGTCTTAAGAAAAAAAATGCATGTCGACTCTTTTGTTGGCTTGCTTATTGAGTCCATATTAATGTTACCTGTAGCAGCTATTTATTGGCTTTATTTTGTTGAAAGTCCTACCGCTGATTTAACCTTAAATAGTACTACACTTAATGTTACTTTAGTGATGGCTGGAATTGTTACAACGGCACCTTTATTATGTTTTACTGCCGCGGCAAAACGGTTAACGTTATCAAGTTTAGGTTTTTTTCAATATATAGGGCCAAGTATTATGTTTTTACTTGCGACGTTTTATTATAAAGAATCAATGCAGACGGCTGAGTTTGTTACCTTTGTTTTTATTTGGTTGGCACTGGCTCTTTATAGTTTGGATGCTTATAACACAATGAAAAAACTAAAAATTAATCAGCGGTTAATAACATAGATAGTGTTTGTAATCCTACTCAGACAATGACCAAAAGTGAGATACGTATAGAGAAATAAGCAAGTGATGCTGGTTTTATTAGCGTCTAGTGTATTAATCGGGGTTAATTGGCTGCTGTTTATCTGGTCGGTGAATAATGAACACACTATAGATTGATTATATCGGATTGGACGTTTATATTACTTACCCTCGCATAAAAGATAAAGTAATCACTTTGAGCAATAGTCCCAATACAGCAGATAATTTATATCTAAAAGGCCTCTCATTATGGCAACAAAAAAAGCCCAATGAAGCTTTCCAATATTTTCAAAAGGCATTTACTGAAACAGATGATAAATCATTGCTTTTACTGTCGATTACTCAGCTTTTGCTTGATTCTGGTTATTTTCAACAGGGCATCGAAGTCTTAAATCAATATCGTACGGCGACTCAAACATCGTCTGTATTACAAGTCAGGCTGGCATTGCTGCATGACAAGATAAAAGACACCTCATCCGCCATTTCAATCCTTAATGACTGTATAAAAAGCGATCCTTTGTGTGTTGATGCCTATACCCTACTTGCCGAAATTTATGGCCATAGCAGGCAAATTGATCTCGCTGAGACTATTCTTTTGGCATTGCTCAAGCAATATCCAGACGATCTGGAAATCCATAACTCAGCGGCTTCCTATTTATCGGCAATTGGTGCAGATTCGGCGGCACTTGACGCTTACGCTTTAACTATAGAAAAAAAGTCCTATACGGTGGCTACACTTTCAAAAATTGCAAAATTGCATCATTCTCTGGGTGAGTTTAATGAAGCTATTAGATACAATCTTCTTGCTCTTTCGAAAGATCCTAACAGTGCCGCCGCTTACCAAGGTATTGCTACATCAAAAAAATTCAGTACGGCTGATAGTGATATTATCAAACAATTTACTGATGCCTTGAAGGAGGGGCTGACCGTCGAAACGAAGACTGTTTTAAATTTTTCTCTTGGAAAAATAAAAGATGATCTGTGTGAATTTGATCAGGCATTTGAATACTTTAAAACAGCCAACCAACAACGGAAAAAAATGCTCGGCAAACCCTTTGATATCAATAGCGTCAAACAGCAATTTGAAAAACTAAAGAATTACTTTAGCGAACAACAAATTAACCTGCTTCAGAAAAAGACATCTAATACTTATGAGCCCATTTTTATAGTTGGCATGCCTAGATCAGGCACAACTTTACTCGAAAGAATTTTTTCAAGTAATGACAAGGTGTATTGCGCTGGCGAATTAGAAACACTGGATTTGTTCCCTAAACATATTGAAAACTCTACGGGAAACAAAGTTATTTTTCCTGAGGTTTTATCCCACATACCTGACAAGGCGGTAGAATATTATTGCGAACAATATCTGGAATCTATCACCGCTAATTATAATGATTACCTGCATACACTGGATAAAAACCCTTTAAATTTCGCTAACATTGGCTTCATCAAAATGTTATTTCCTAAAGCCAAGATTATTCATTGCACTCGAAATCCCGTGGATATTTGCTTTTCCATTTATTCCCAAAATTTTGCACACACTAACTTGGACTTTAGTTACGACTTAAACGATATCGCACAGTACTATTCGTTATACTCAGAGATGATGCGACACTGGAGTAATCAAAATCTGGACATCTTAACCATTAGCTATGAAGACATGGTGACGGATACCAAAAAGGTAATTGATCAGCTGTGTGAATATACCGGTCTCAAGCAATTAACCGGAGAAACTCGTGAACAGAATGCTTCTTCAATATATACAGCCAGTGTTTGGCAGGCTCGCCAGAACATCTATAAAGACTCCATTGAACGATGGACAAGCTATGAAAATCAGTTGTCAGATTTTATTCATCGCTATCCAGAGTTGCTTAAGTAAAATAAATAAACACAGGGCGAGCACGCTATTAACAGAAAAGAAAAATTGAAAAACGATATGTACAGTTTTGAAGAACAGATTATTCTTGAGACGAATGGTAGACAATATGGCACTGCTTATTGTTAACTTTATTTTTATTTGGTTGGCATTAGCTCTTTATAGTTGGGATGTTTATAACACAATGAAAAAGCTAAAAATTAATCAGCGGTTAATAACATAGGTAGTGTGATCTTACAGGTTACGCCTTCACCTAAGTTACTGTTAATTTCTATATGTCCTGATAATTTTTGTTCAATGACATTAAAAACGATATTCATTCCTAAACCTGTGCCACCTTTATTTCGTTTAGTGGTAAAGAAAGGGTCAAAGACTTGCACTAATACTTCTTTGCTCATTCCAATACCATTATCTTGGTAAGTTAAGCACACTTCATCAATATTATTCTGCTCGATATTTATTTCAATATTATTGCTTGTTTCTCTGTTTTCATTGTCAGGTTGAAAACCATGGCGAATGGAGTTGTTTACTAAGTTAGTAATTACTTGTGCTAAAGCACCGGGAATTGTATTGATTCTAATACTATCATCACCACTAAAAAAATAATGTACTTGATTCTTTTTCATCTCATTAGCTAACGTTGTCATCACTTCGTTTACATAAGTAGCAATATTAATTTCTCTAACACTTTCAACAATTTGATCCGCGGCAACTTCTTTGAAATTGTGCATCAATTCGATGACACGCTCTAAGCCTTTATTAGAAATAGCTGAAGACTCAGTTACAATATTGATGTAGGACTGCAAATGCTTTTGGCTTAGTGATTTATCATTTAGTTTTTTAGCCATATTTTCAGTATTTTCTTGAATCAAGCTAGTTGAGGTTACCGCTATTCCTAATGGTGTGTTTATTTCATGGGCGACGCCAGCAATTAATTTGCCTAGTGATGCCATTTTTTCAGATTGAACCAATTGAGTTTGAGCCTCTTCTAAGTGGTTTAATGTTTCAGTAAGTTTTTGGGTGGTTCTTTTATTTTTAATAAACAAACTAACAACTAAAAGCAAAGCGAAAGCGACAATAAGAACTAAAATAGTGGTAATAGTTATGGTGGCTCTTTGGCTAACTATCGTTTGTTGTTGGGCGGCTAGTTCACCATCTTGTTGATCTAAATTTTGTTGTTGAGCGGCAATACTTTGTTGTTGAGCGGCAATACTTTGTTGTTGGGTGATAATATTCTGTCGTTGTTGCTGCAGTATCATTTTGTTTTGTTTTATTAAATCAGCCATTTGCAAATTTTCTTTTTCTTTATTGGCTACTTCTTGTTTTTTCTCACTGATAGCTTGAGTTTGTACAGAATAGTTTTCATTTGCATCATTCAATTGTTGTAATATTGTTGCTAATTCACGTTCTTTTTTTTGTTCGTTTTTGATTAACTCTTTCATTGCTAACTGCTGATTTTTTACCTCTTTAGCACTGCGTTGTAGGTCTTGATTTAATTTACTTAATCTTATGTTTGTTTGGCTTAATTTCGATTGTTGGTTGGTTAATTCAGTATTTAATGCGGCTTCTCTTGCTCTTGTTAGTTGCATTGCATGTTCTGTTTCACGGTATAAAGAAGCAATATCTAATTCTGTACCACCAAGTAAAAGTAATTGTGCAGAAGTTGTTAGCTTTTCATAAACAATATTGGATTTGTTGACCTCAAAAGAAATTGCATTTGAACCTTTGCTGTCAATCATGTTCAACATAGCGTTGTGTTTATCTGTGCTGTTATCAGTAACTAGTAAAGTTTGAGAGCCACGTACTTTGCTCGCTATTTGAGCAAGTTGATTGTTAAATTGTTGTGGAATATAGAAAAGATCGTTCGTGCTAGCTTGGTTAAGGTTAGTTATTAATAAAATAGAGATATTTTTATTTTTAACTTTTTTATTTTTAAATGAGTTTTTGAGTAAGTAATAAAATTTTTTGTCTTGGTAAACACCAAGCACAAAATGAGACTTTTTCTCTTCTTCAGGCCAGTTAATATGTTTTAAAAAGTTATATATATAAGCTACTTTTATTTGCTCTTTATTCAATTGCTGAGAATTTGCACTTATCAAGTAGAAAAAAGTACACAATAATAATGACTTGATGAATACATTTGTTATTATTTTCATATTTCGTTGAGATCTTAAAATAAGTTTTTTGTTAACTGTAAAGTAGCTTAAAAAAGGAATAAAATCTTACCAATAAGACAACTTACCCGAAAAAGGCCATAAGGGCTATTTTATTATGTATAAAATAAAAACATCTGTGCAAAATCAACAACTGTGTGCTGTTACATTGTTAGGGAATTTAGTTGCTAAACCGGATATCCGTTATCGAGCGAATCCTGTTACTGCGATAACCGAAATTACACTTGCTACGAACACAAAATGGTTAGATAAAAAAACAAATAAATATAAAGAGTGGACGAGTTACCATCATATTAAAGTAGAAGGTGATCTAGTTGAGCAAGCACTTTTAACGGCTAAAAAAGGCGATATTATTTTGGTGCAAGGCTACTTAAGCAATATAAAATTAAGTAATAGTACGTCTAGTAATGAAATAACAAAAAATCATTTATCAATTGTCCATGCTAATTTTATTCAAAAATTTAAAAAGGGCTATACTCAAACAATAAATCAAATTTTGTGTAGTGGTCAGCTTGTTTCTGAGCCTCAATTAGTCACCACACAAAATAATAAAAATTTAGCGCAAGTAAACATAACAATAAATCAACAAGACTATTCTATTGATAAACAGTGTTGGCAAAACCATAGTGTAGAGCGAGAATTACATGTATGGGGGAAACAAGCCCAGTACTTGGTTGAAAATGCTGTGATAGGGGATAATGTTATGATTGAAGGTAAGTTGAGTTATTTAGCTACGGCAGACAAAAGACAATTTATAGAAGCAAAAACAGTGCATTTGTTATCTTAACTTTGGCAAGATTAGTTTTCTTGAATTTATTAAAATATCAAGTATTATTTAGGTTAGATAAGCTTGTTTTGGACATATGCTAAGATATTAAAAACAAAGTGAAAAACTATGAATAGTAAACGTCATTTCTTCAATTTAGCTTGGTATATAGCGCATGCTGCTGTACTGATTAGTATCTTTTGTTTGTTATCTGTAACGGCTTTTGCAAAAGAAAATCATTACCAATTTAATCAAATTGCAAAGTTAAATCACTTGCAAGGTGATACTTCCCAATGGCTACAGCTAGTTACTAACCCAAGTAATACACAGCAATATTTTATCATTAACAAGTCAGGTCAAATGTACCTTGTTGATGATATAAAGAAACTACATCCTGTATTAGATATAACAGCTAATAACTTAAAAGATCCAAGCTCAATCAAATTGACCGCTATTGAATTACACCCTAATTTTGCTTTACGAGATCAGCTAGGATATGGCACCTTTTATACTGCTCATCTTGAAACATTAGATCAAAAAAGTAGAACTAAACGCATACAAGAACGTAGTAAAGAGTTAATACTTAAGTTTGATGCAGTCATAACTGAATGGCAATTTAGCTCAATCAATTATCAACAGGTTGACTTAAGCACAAAGCGAGAAGTATTGCGCATAGCTGTACCTGATAACCGTATGACTATTAAGCAAATGTCATTCAGTCCTTTTACAAAGTCATGGAATGATGGTTTTGGTTTGCTATATATTGCTTTGAACGGTCAAGAAAAGTGGAAAAAACCTCTCTATTCAGGTGTGCTTTTACGTATCAATCCAACTAAGTTTAGTTTGCGGAATTATACTGTCCCCAATAACAACCCATATTTAAAAGAAAGTGAAATTCAAGACGAAATTTATTTGCTTGGCGGACAAAATATAAAGCAATTTATTTGGCCAGATAAAAATAGTGATGATATTTTATTGTCTCATCGCTATAAAGATAACTCTTTATTATCATTAACAGACGTTCAAAATGATTGGCGTGATAATGCCCCGAGAAAAATCATTTATCAAGGTGATAAGTCTATTGAAGATGTCTTGCTATACCGGGGAAGTTATCTGCCTAACTTACGGAATAAGATGTTGTTAATGACGAAAGAAAAGCAAGGATGGTTTATTGAGTCTATAGAGATAAAACCTTCAGTTAATATAAATATGCCAATGAAAAGTAAACCACAACAAGAGTGGCAATTTATCACAGAACAATTAGCTAACAATAGTGAAATTTCATTTAGTCACAATAGTGATGATGAAATACTGATTTTAGATAAAACAGTAGGAACAGTTTTTCAAATATCCCAAGAAAATTCTTCTTTAAAAACACTTGCCGAGGAGAATGTTACCGCTATAGAAACTCAAGAGGAATCAACGAATAGAATTTATATTATTTTCATTATCATGATCGCGGTTGTTTTTTATTTTTTCAAACGTAATAAGTTGTCGGCAAAAGCTATCGTCAGAAAACAATTTGCACAGATAGAATTAAGTGAATCTCAACAACAAATAGGCTTTTATCATCGTCATAAAAAGAGTACAGATACAATAATTGATATAACTGATATTGTTAATTGTGAAGTGAAGTTGAATGATTGTAATATTATTGTCATTAATCAGGATGTTGGTCATGGTTTTGATCATGAAAAAGAACAAGAGCTACGCACTATTTTTGCCAAGGAGCAAGTTGATAAAATGATTGACGGTAAGATTCGGCAAATTAGTTTGTCTTTTACCGATATTCAGCATAAAAACTATACCGTTTGTTTGTATATGCGTAAAGGCAGCGCTCGTGTTACTAAAAGAACTTATTCAGTTGTTATTGACGATTTGATTGATTGGTGTTGGTTATTAGCCACAAAAATCAATGCAGATGAAACAGAAAAGAGAAAGAGAAAACCCGCTATATCCTCTGAGCCGGTAATTGATTCTGTTGAGCAAAGACACAATCAAAATCCATTACATAATCAAGCATCAGAAAATCGTCCTGGAGCCTATGAGATTGTGAACACCCAGCAGAGTTCTGAGGACGAATTAATTCAAGAGAAGTCAGTGACTAATGAAAGTAGAGAGGTTGCTGATCAGGTTAATCAAAATAACACTATAGATACTGAATTGGTTAATGCGTTAGAGAAATTAGTTAATTTGAAACAACAAGGTTTTTTAACTCAGGAAGAGTTTACTAAGGCAAAAGAAAATTTATTACGTAGTTTATTTGATAAATAACCTCAGGAAGCCATTATCTCGGTTAAGTAGTTTTTTAAATGAGGAGGCTAGTTTATAGTCACGAGTTTCGAAGACAAGTTGCTGAAAGTATGGTGCTTCACCATTCACCACTCTTCTTGTCCGTGACTAGAATAAACTAAGATATAAATACTTTTTTAGGGGTAATTCATTACCCCTATGTCGAACTAGGTTATCTGCATAGCCATGATTATTTAAGTGCTAAAAGGTGGCTAATCAGGTCTTTGTAATCTTGTTCAAAGTTGTTTTTATCTAACTCTTTAACATTAATACGATATTTACCGTTGACAATAATAGTAGGCACACTATTTAAAGCGCCACTTTTAGTCATAGTATCTTGATGTTTTTTCATCGATTTAGCTTGCGAGTTAATGCTAAAACTTTTCATTAATTTATCGAATTTTTCACCGTCAGCACCGTTTAGAACAAAGATATTACGGATATCTTTTTCAGAAGTGATAACAGCACGTTGTACTTGAATGTAATTAAACAATGCGCCAACTAATTTCTTCTCCATGTCTAATTGCTCTGCAGCCACAATAGCTTTACTTAACATCGCCTGAATTTCTGGTGAAGCAGCACGTAGAAAATCAACATGGTTACGTTCAAATTTTACGTCTTTAGGTAAGTTCTTTTTAACGTCTTCCATAAAAGGTTCAAAGCGCAAACAATGTGGACAATAAAAAGAAAAGTACTCACGCACTTCTGCACTGTTTGAAGCCTTTTCGCTTACTTGAGTGTATTGCTTACCTTCTGTGTACTTTTCAGCACAGGCAGTTATTGAGAAGGCTAAAAGTGGCATTAATAACACCATAAATAAGCGATGCATTTTTTTCATTATTATTTTCCTAATTTTTATATTTAATCTATGTTCCATTGACAGAAAAACACCTGTCGGTTGGAATTCATTCTGACAATGTATTAAGCAGGTAATAAACTTAATGGAGGTTGCTGCAACGCGGACATTTGCTCTTTAAGCATAAGTATTTGCTGTTCCCAATATCTTTCCGTATTGAACCAGGGAAAGTTTCGGGGAAAAGCAGGATCTTGCCAGCGCTGACACAACCATGCCATATAATTAACTACGCGCATAGTTCTTAATGATTCTATCAAATTAAGCTGTGAAGATTCAAATGAAAAGAACTCTTCATAACCCATTAATAGGGTGTCAATTTGTAACAATTGTTGTTGCCTGTCTCCTGAAAGCATCATCCATAAATCTTGAATAGCAGGGCCTGTACGGCAATCGTCTAAATCTACAAAATGTGGCCCTTCATCACGCCATAAAATATTGCCTGCGTGACAATCACCATGTAAGCGTATTTGTTGTTTTACTTGATATTGCTTTGCCGCAACTTCAACCACTTGCTCTAAAATAGTGAAAAAAGGCTTATGTAAAACCTTTGGCACAAATTCACTTCGTTCTATGGTGTTACTAGCTTGATAAAGCATTTCATCAACATTGAAACATGGTCTGTGTACAAAAGATTCTTGTGCGGCGACAGCATGAATACGGCCAACAAAACGCCCCATCCATTCTAGTTGATCTAAATTATCGACTTCAAATATTCGACCACCACGGCAGGGGAATACCGCAAAATGATAACCTTGATGTTCAAATAAACTTGTCCCATTTTTTTTCAATGGCGCTACTATGGGTAGTTCTTGTTCATCAAGCTCAAAAGAGAAATCATGTTCTTCTTGAATTTGTGCTAACTCCCAACGCTGTGGGCGATAAAACTTAGTGACGTATTTATTTAAATTTTCATCGTGAAATTGATAAACGCGATTTTCATAACTGTTAAGTGCTAATAAGCCACTGTCAACGTTAAAGCCTGCACTTTCTAAACCATCGATGATAGTGTCAGGAGAAAGAGATTTAAAATCAAATTGTGCCATTAGTGCTCATTTATCTATTTATTATCTAATATAAGGGGATTTATCGCTTATTAAAAAAGCGACTTCCATGCTCTATTCTAACATCATCTTGTGGTGAAACTTGCTCAACAGTAAAAATTATGTCGCTCATATAACCTTTCAATTCGTATGGATCAACAGAAATACTGATAGGCAAAGTATATACAGTTGCTGCTTTAACAAATATTTCTTGTTTACCATGCCATTGAGTATTTTCAATTCCTTTAACTCGAAGCTTATAGGTATTGTCTGTTTGTGACATATTGAGAATTTTTAAAGTATATACGTTCTCTATTTCACCATTAAAATTTTCTTTAGCTAGTTCTGTTCTATCTCGAATAATATCGAGTGATAATGGTACTCGATTAACTATCTCCAATACTAGCATAGTACTCATAATCGCTAAGACCACGGCGTAACCGATTAACTTTGAGCGAACAAAGTGAACTTTCTTTCCGTCAAGTTCGTGCTCTGTAGTATAACGAATTAAACCTTGGTCGTACTTCATGTTAGTCATAACACTTGAGCAAGCATCAACACATGAGCCACAGTTTATGCACTCATATTGCAAGCCGTTACGAATGTCTATTCCTGTTGGGCAGACTTCTACACATAAGTTACAATCAATACAATCACCAAGTCCTAAGTCTTTCGGATCTTGCTTTCTACCTCTAGCACCACGATTTTCACCTCTATTATTATCATAGGCTACCGTTAAAGTATCTTTGTCGAACATTGCTGATTGAAAACGTGCGTAAGGACACATATGTAAGCAGACCGTTTCTCGCATCCAACCTGCATTGCCATAGGTAGCAAAAGTGAAAAAGGCTAAGATTACCGCCATTGTAGAGGTGGTGCTAAGGGTCAGTATATTTATAAACAATTCATTCATTGGTGAGAAATAACCGGCAAAAGTCATTGCAGTAAATAATGAAAATAAAAGCCAACTGCTGTGTTTAAGTGTTTTTATCCATATTTTTTTTCCATTCATTTCTTGTTGATCTAGCTTTCTACGCTGATTAGCGCTGCCTTCTATTTTTTCTTCGAACCAAATAAAAATAAAAGTCCATACTGTTTGTGGGCACATATAACCACACCAAACACGCCCTAAAAAAGTCGTCACAAAAAATAGTAAGAATGCACCAAAAATAAAAAACCAAGCTAATAAGGTTAAATCTTGTGGCCAGAGCGTTAGACTCCACAAAGTAAAACGTTGTTCACTAATATCAAACAATACTGCTTGATGACCGTTATATTGTAGCCAAGGTAGCAGAGCGAAAAAAGCAAAGTATACTAAGTTCATGCGTTGTCTTAGTTTTTGAAAAAAACCAGAATTTTTACGAACGTAAATTTGATCTCCGGGTTTGTAGCGTTCTTTACTGTTTTTAGCGGGATGAATTTTTACATTTTTAACGGGGATTTTAGCAGTGCTTGGTGAAAATGGTTTTTCGTCAGTGCTCACGATAAATCCTTAGAAGCGAGATGAGGCTAATTAGTCTAAAAATAATTATTATGTTATTGTCACCTTTGAGAATAACATAAATTAGAGCATACTAATATACGGAATTTTATGAAAAATATATTGATCTTAATCGTTGCTGCGGCAGTTTTTTTACATTTTTACCCGCAACCTGAAGTAACTAAATTCTACAATGAGACAAAAGAGACTTTGTTGGATGGTTTTTCGGAGTTTAGTGATACCAGTGTGCGTTTAAAAGCAGATAAAATATATATTGATTTAGAGCCTCAGTTTGATAGTTTTTCTTCTGAAGAGGTTGAATCTTTAAAGGAAATCACCTCATCTAGAAAGAATGTGAATAGTTTTTATCAAGCATATTGTAGGGATAAAAAACGCAGTGCTATTTTTCATCCTACTAATCAAGCCAAAATATGCAGAACTATTGCTCAATACGAAAATATGCTTTAGGCCTCTGAAGACTTAAGTTAATCTGATAATTTTGTTAATAATTTTGCAAAGTTGTCGGCACTGCTTTGCTCTTGTTCATGTTTACCATTTTGAATAACCCAATGCCCATTGACCATAACATCTTTAACCGTATTTTTCTGGCTAGCAAAGATGACACTATCAAGTAAATGAGTATTTTTATTGGCGAAAAGAGATATTTGTTTTTCGTCAAGCACGAGTAAGTCAGCTTGTTTTCCTACCGATAAAGAGCCAGTATTTGAATTAGTGCTTTGTGCACCACCCGTTGCAGCTCTATGCCATAAATTTTGACCAACCGATGCTGTTTCAGGTGAAGCAAGTACCGCTCTTTGTTGTTTAGTTAAGCGTTGGGCATACTCCAACCAACGCAACTCTTCTATTGGATTGACAGAGATATGGCTATCAGAGCCAATAGCAAACGTACCATTTAATGATAAAAAGTCGGTTGTTGGAAAAATACCATCACCTAAGTTAGCTTCTGTTGTTGGGCAAATGCCTGCGATAGCCTTACTGGCAACTATGCCTTGTTGTTCTTGTTCATTTATATGGGTGGCATGAATTAAACACCAATGCTTATCTAGTTTGATGTTATCTAACAACCATTGCACTGGGCGCTTTGAATAATGTTGTAGGCAATCCGTTACTTCTTGTTGCTGTTCGGCTATATGAATATGAATAGGTGCTTTATTGTCTAGTGAACGAACATGTTCAACTGCTTGTGTCATCGATTCTTTATCAACTGCGCGCAATGAATGCGGCGCAATGCCAATATTGGTATTAGGGTACTTTTGGGTTAAATCAAAACAATCGCTCACCAATTGATTAAATTGAACAGTAGAATTGATAAAGCGCTTCTGGCCTTCATTTGGCTTTTGCTGACCAAAACCTGCATATTGATATAAAACAGGCAACATGGTTAAGCCAATACCTGAATTTTTCGCCGCTTTAAAAATAGCATGTGCCATCGTTGCTAACTTGTTTGGTGATTGGTTTTTAGAATTACTCTTGGAATCGCTTTCCGACTCACCTTTTGAATATGTATTTCCATTGATATCATGATGTAGATAATGAAATTCAGCAACTCGCGTATAGCCCATTTTCAGCATTTCAATATAGAGTTGCTGAGCAATGACTTGTGCATCGTCATGGCTTAACTGCGCTAAAAACTTGTACATTATTTTACGCCAAGTCCAAAAGCTATCTTTCCCTTCGCTACCTTGTTCACTAAAACCGGCAAATGCTCGTTGAAAGGCATGAGAATGGCAATTAATCATGCCTGGGATCACTGTTCCTGAGAATGCAATGGCATCACTTTTTTTGCCAGAAGTGATAGCGGTAATAATTCCATCTTCAATTGTGATGGTTTTATCCGTTGCCCAACCATCACTTAATAAAATGTTTTCAGCATAGTATTTTTTCATTTTACTTCTCATTTATGACTGTTTAACGAACTATTGTTTACTAAAGTTAACTAAGCATTCAACAAAGTTCTTTAGCTGCACTTTTACTCGTTCGGCTTTTTGTTCATTATAGCTATCACTGGGTTCATCCATATAAGTGTCTTGTGATAATTCAAGTTGAAGAGCATGGATGTTATTGGTTGGATCACCATAAGCACGAGTAATATACCCGCCTTTGAAGCGACCATTGCAAACACTTGTATAGGGAGACAAATCAAGTGTTTGAATGTTTTCTAATAGTAATTTATCGCAGCTTGCACCATCTGCAGTGCCAAAATTAAAGTCGGGTAATTTACCCTCAAAAAAACGAGGAACTTGAGACAAAATTGAATGAGCATCAAGTAAAACTACTTTTTTATATTGTTTCTTTAGTTGTACTAATGTGGCCGCTAATGCTTGATGGTAGGGCTGCCAATAGTGTTCAATTCTGCTCGCTATTTCTTGCGATGTTGGCTGCTGATTATTAAGGTAAAGTGGTGATAAATCAAAAGCGGTTGTTGGGCATAACTCTGTATTGTCTGCACCAGCATACAAGGCTTCACCACTTGGGTCTCGGTTTAAGTCAATAACATAACGACTGTATTTTGGTATGAGTGTATAAATTCCCATGCTTGTTGCAAAGTCATATAACTTGTCCATATACCAATCGGTATCAGCAACATCCTGACCATTAGCCGTCATCGTGCTTGCAATATTTTTTGGTATCATTTGACCATTATGAGGCATGCTAATCAGCATACCTACATTGCCTGATGATAAGGAATAAGTAGAATTCATTACTAGCTCTTTTTGATTGATACAATTTAACGTGTATTGATTATTGAACTTGTATTAACACCAGGGTTGTATATACAAGTTGGTGTTAATTTATCATGTTGAGCTAGTGATAAGCAAATACTTTAATTATTAACTTACTTCACTAACTCAGCCGCTTTAAGTAATAAGGCTTCATGCAAACGTACTTTATAGTTAGGATTTACGTAATTAAATTGCACTAGCCCCATCCTGTCGATAACGTAAATAGCAGGCACAGGTAATACCAACCTTTCATCGCCAACTTTATTCTTTTGCAATGGATTTTTTAAATCCATTTTAGCTATATATCGATCAGTTATTTTTTGGCTTGAAAAATAAGCTAAGCCAAATGCTTGGCTAGTAACAGAATTAAAGTCAGCCAATAGTTGATAGTTTAGTTTATGTTCACCAATACTTCTTTGTAGATCTTGGGCATTGTCTGTAGAAATGCCAATTAACTGAAATCCTAGCTTAGTCAGTTGATTTTCTATTTTTTTTAGTTGGCCCATTTGCGTATTACAAAAAGGGCACCAACCACCACGATAGAAAAATAAAACCGTTTTTTTATTATTTAAAACTTGCCCTAATGACAACTTCTTACCTTCACCCGTGGTGACTTGAACTGCTGTGGGGATCTGCTGGCCATTCATTAGTGGATTTACTTGCTCAGCTGTTTCGGCGATAGTTTTAACGGATAGCGTGTTGCTAGTTGCAAATGCTTGCAAGTTTGTAAGTAAGATGAGTAGGTTTGCTAATAAAGTATTTTTGATAATACGCACTATGTTTCCTTAATTAATCTAAATTTATATCATTGCTGATGGACAGTGAAGAAAGACCAGAGAATTGAAAAAGAATTTCAAAATAAGATACGACTTTATTGTTAATTAGTTAGTGGATTTACTCTTGGATTTGTTTTTTAGATTAAGAGCATCTGTTTAAATCATTTTAATTGTTGTTGATTTTACTAAATAATAGCTTCATTAAAATTTGAACACTTAAACTTAAATCAATTCAGATCAATTAAGGAGACAATATGTCCACTCAAAATACAAATTTCGACTCAAAATTCGAGAATAAAGAAGGTCAAAAAGTTCCTTCAGTAACATTCCCAATTCGTGTTAATGACAATTGGAGCAAACGCGATACTCAAGAAATTTTTGCAGGAAAAACGGTTGTTGTTTTTTCTCTACCGGGCGCTTTTACACCGACGTGTTCGTCAACTCACTTACCTCGCTATAATGAATTAGCGGGTAAGTTTTCTGAAAATGGTGTTGATGAGATACTATGTATTTCAGTTAATGATACTTTTGTTATGAACGCTTGGGCGGCAGATCAAGGGGCTGAAAATGTGAGTTTTATTCCTGATGGTAATGGTGATTTCACCGAGGGAATGGGCTTATTGGTATCTAAAGATGAAATTGGTTTTGGCAAGCGTAGCTGGCGTTATTCAATGTTAGTTAAAGATGGTGTTATCGAAAAAATGTTTATTGAACCTGACTTACCAGGCGACCCGTTTGAAGTGTCTGATGCTGATACCATGTTAGCTTATATTAATCCAGAAGCGATTCAAACAACGCACGTGAGTTTATTTACTAAGCCTGGTTGTCCGCATTGCGCTAGAGCAAAAGCATTGCTTGCTCAGCAAGGGTTGACATTTGAAGAGTTAACCTTAGGTGATGAAATTAGCATTTCAGCTATGCGTGCAATAACCAACGCTGATACAGTACCGCAAATATTTATTGACGGTAAACATATTGGCTCAGCGGATGACTTAACTGAGTATTTTGCCTAAGCACTAAGCGACGTCTCTAAATAATATTGAGCTTGTTATACAATCTAGGCACTTATCTTTTTAACTTGTTTTTAAGATAAGTTGCCTTTTTTTGATATAATATAATTCAATTTGAGTTAGCAAGCATATTCCATGAACAATCAACCCTATAATCCATTACATGGTGTTACCTTAAAGGCTATTGTTACCGAGCTTGAAGCATATTTTGGTTTTGAAAAATTAGGTAAACAAATCAACATAAATTGCTTTACCAAAGATCCAAGCATTAAATCTAGTTTAAAATTTTTGCGCAAAACTCCTTGGGCGAGAGAGAAAGTAGAGCAGCTCTACATTAAAAATAAACATCGTTTATCTAACGAATCGGCACAAAAATAAAAAGATATCGCCAAAAATACTGGAATAGTTCACAAAAATAACCAATGATGTCGATTCTGTTTTTATCACTAGCAAAATATCATGACAACTTCTAATCACTATATCCTCACTTGGCAATGTCCAGATAATACTGGCGTATTAGCAAAAGTTTCACAAAGCTTATTTGAACATGGCGCTTTTATTACTGAAACTTCACAATATAGTGATCCCTACACGGAAACATTTTTTTCGCGCATCGCTTTTGATGATCGAAACTTAACGGTTTCTGCCAATGAGTTTATAGAAGCATTAGATGACTTAGCCAAACCACTAAATATGGCATATAAGTTACGTAACAAAGCCGATGTGCCTAATGTTATTATTGCTGTTTCTAAAGATGATCACTGTTTAGTGTCGTTATTAACAAAATGGAAATCGGGTGTACTACCAATAAATATTGTTGCTGTTATGTCTAATCACCAAGATTGCCAATCATTAGCTAACTGGCATGGTGTACCTTTTCATCATTTGCCAATAACTAAAGACACTAAAGCTGAACAAGAAGCACAAATACTCGCGTTGATGAAAAAAAGCAATGCCGACTTGTTAGTGCTTGCCCGTTATATGCAAATTTTATCGGATGACTTATGCCAACAATTGGCAGGTCGTGCTATTAATATTCATCATTCTTTTTTACCTAGCTTTAAGGGTGCTCGCCCATACCATCAAGCTCATGCTCGTGGCGTGAAAGTGATTGGGGCAACGGCTCATTATGTAACGGCTAACTTAGACGAAGGACCTATTATTGCCCAAGAAGTTAAACCCATTAATCATACTTTTACTATCGAACAGATGGTACATATGGGTCATGATCTAGAAGCTACGGCCTTAAGTCATGCCGTGAGAATTCATGCCGAGCAGCGCGTGTGTTTAAATGGAGATAAAACGGTAATACTTGCTTAATCACTAAGACAATAATAAGTTGTAAAAATATCTATACAATCAGGCGTAGTGAATTGCTGACGTTAGTTAAGTGGTTAAATAAGGCTAAAATTAGTGAACTCGTCAAAGGTATGATTAAAATTAGCACATACTTAGTAACGCATAAGATATCCTAAAATGATAAATATTGAAAAGATCCACCACGTTGCCTATCGCTGTAAAGATGCTAAAGAAACGACAGATTGGTATAAAGATAAGTTAAATATGGATTTGGTATTAGCGATCGCAGAAAACGAAGTGCCTTCTACTAAAGCGCCAGACCCTTACATGCATATTTTTTTAGATGCGGGTAATGAAAATGTTTTAGCATTTTTTGAAATTCCTAATTCGCCTGATATGGGCCGAGATGAAAATACACCCGCTTGGGTGCAGCATCTAGCACTACGAGTAGCAAGTCTAGAAGCGCTCGTTTGTGCAAAAGAAGAATTAGAAAATAAAGGTGTTGATGTTTTAGGTCCGGTAAACCATGGCGTATTTAAGTCAATTTACTTCTTTGATCCAAATGGGCATCGTTTAGAGTTGGCTGCTAATACCGGTACTCCAGAACAGTATAAGCAACTGAATGAAGTTGGAGCTGAGATGGTTGAAGAATGGTCGCAAACTAAGCGAGCTCCTCGTCATGCTGCTTGGTTGCATGAGCAAGACTAAATCTTTCATTACTTTTTAGCTGTTAATGGCGTAAAATAGCGCAATTAACAGTTAAAAAAGTATCAAGTTCATGGCTCGTACAAAAAAATCTAGAAAACCAGGCGGCGCTCCAACGGCAAAACCAAAGCTAAGTAAAGTTGAATTAGCGAACGTTGAAAAAAGAGTGCGCAAAAAAACAGGTAATAAACCTGGCAATCGTCAGCAAGAAGCTTTGCTTGATAAAGGCTCAGTTCAAAATGCTAATCAAAAGAAAGATCCTCGTATAGGCAGTAAAAAGCCAATCGATCTTGGCGGTACGGCTAAACCCGTTCAACCTAAGCCAGCTCGAACTAAGTCAAATAAAGAACAAGATCCTATTGCGGCAATTCGAACTGTTAACAATGAGAGTGCCGATGTAGAACTAACCTTAGCTCAAGAATTAGCTAACATTGAAGCTGATGAACGCTTGCAAGCTATTCTAGCAAAACAAGAAAATGAACTTGCGCTAACCGAAGAAGAAGTAGATTACTTTAATGACATGATGGAACGCCATCAGCAAATAAGTGCGCAGTTAGATGAAGACGAAGAAGAGGAAACAAGTAGACCTAGCGCTACTTCTGAAGATGATTTGTGGGATAAGTTAGATAACTCATCTTTGTCTGATTCTTTATAAGGCTAGCAGACATGAGCGAATATTGGTTTATTGCACTGGTTTTAGCCGTAATTATTATTGCCTGTTTAGCATTTTATGCAGGCAAATTATTGAAGCAACTTAGCGCGCAAAAACAGGCTCAGCAGCAGGCAGAGTTAGCCCATCGACAGGCCTTAGCAAAGCATGATCAAAACGTGCTTGCTAGTGTAAAAATAATTGTTCGTGCTATGCAAGAAGAGCAATGTGATTTTAGCGAAGGCTGTTGGCGTTTGTCGGTATTGCTTGATTCGTTAAAATTAAGTAGTGAGTTAGCCCAACAATTTCCTGCAATATTTAAGTTATATAATGAGATAAAACATCTTTCAATTCTTGATAATCGAAAACAATTAGAAAAAAAGCAAAGAATGAAAGAAGATTATCAACGTATGACGCTAGAAGCGAAATTACATAGCGAAATAGTGTCAGACCTTGATCTACTTCAACAGTACGTTACTGAAAGAATGACTATACTTAATACATAAATTAAAACTCTTTTTTGAGGTATGCATTATGACAAAACAATTAAAATCACAATTTACTGAGCGCATTGTCGAACTACAAAAGCGTATAGGCGCTATTCACCGTGACTTTGCTGACGGCCGTGATAATGACTGGGCTGAACAAGCGGGTGAGCGTGAAAACGAAGAAGTTCTTAACGCACTCGAATCTGAAGCTAAAATTGAAATACATCATCTATCAAATGCTATTACCCGCATGGAAAATGGTAGTTATGGAATTTGCCAAACATGCGGAGAAGATATTTCAAAACAGCGTTTGCAAGTTCAACCTGCAGCAGAAAAATGCATCCAGTGTGCTGATTAATCAACAAAAATTACTTCAGGCCTATTGATACTCGCCTATTGACGTTGCTTGGATATCGATGCTAATAAATTAGTATTTTCCACGTTGCGACAATAGCTTGTGCTTAATCAATACTTGCTAATTAAACTGATGTATAATTAGCGCTATTAACATCTCAAGCTCTGATAAATTATCGGTAACATCATGCAAGTAAGTCAATTTTTCGATCCTCAATTACTCAGTAAGTATAATACTAGTGGTCCTAGGTATACTTCGTATCCTACTGCATTAGAATTTCATGATGACTTCAAGCATGATGATTTTATTCAGGCAGTGAAAAATTCACCAAACCGTGAATTATCTTTATATGTGCATATTCCATTTTGCCATACTCTTTGCTACTACTGTGGCTGTAACAAAGTTATTACTCGTCATCGTGATAAAGCTGATACTTACCTTGAATATTTAGCACAAGAAATTGCTCTACAAGCACCACTTTTTACTGAATATAAAGTCAAGCAGCTACATTGGGGCGGCGGTACGCCAAGCTTTCTAACCCATAAGCAAATAACAACATTAGTGGCTTTATTAAAAGAAAAATTTGATTTTTCCGATGACTTAGAAATGAGTATTGAAATCGATCCTCGCGAAATCGAAATGGATTTAGCAGAGCATTTATTTTCTCTAGGTTTTAATCGCTTAAGCTTAGGTGTGCAAGATTTAGATGCAAAAGTACAAGAAACTATAAATCGTGTGCAATCAACGCAGTTTATTGGCGATTTTATCGGCCACGCTAAAGCAGTAGGTTTTCAGTCTATTAATATTGATTTAATTTACGGATTACCGCACCAAACGCTTGTGAATTTCAAAAAAACCTTAGACAAAGCTCATGAATGGGATGTAGATCGCATCTCGTTATTTAGCTATGCCCATTTGCCGAGCCGATTTGCCGCACAACGTAAATTGCGTGATGAATGGTTGCCAGACGTAAAATTAAAATTTGCCTTAATGAAGTTATCGATAGAAACCCTTTGTGATTATGGATATGACTTTATTGGCATGGATCATTTTGCCAAGCCAAATGATGAACTTTCTATTGCCCAAGGCAATGGTACTTTGCATCGTAATTTCCAAGGTTATACTACCAAAGGTGGTTGTGATTTACTGGGGCTTGGTGTTTCGTCAATAAGCAGTATTGGTCGTTCATTTGGCCAAAACATTAAAGAATTGCAAAGTTACTATAAAGCGATTGAAAATCAACAGCATGCACTTGAACGTGGTGTTAGTTTAAATGATGATGATATTCTGCGTGGAGAAGTAATTCGCGAACTAATGTGTAATCTTTATTTAGATAAAGAAAAGATCAATGAGAAATATAATATCAACTTTGATGAATATTTTGCTAATGATTTACCATTATTGGATACTTTTATCGACGATGGTTTAGTAGAAAATACTCCGGAATTTATTAAAGTCGACCAAAAAGCTCGGCTACTAATTCGCATTATTTGCATGAGCTTTGATGCTTATATGAAAAAGCATGTTAATCAGCAGCGTTTTTCACGGGTTATTTAACCCAGAAAGGCAGTCTCCAGTTACGAGTATCGAGTTGCGAATATCCAGTGTAGAGTGAGTTTCGAAATGCGTGTCTCGTAGCACGCTACTGTAACGTTAAATAACCCCTAAACTAAATTGATGACCTGAACTGGTAAATACTAATTCTGTGGTTTTATCAATATCTACTTCTTCAGCTAAATCTATCCATTGGTAATAAACATTTCTATGTACCTTTGCCAACAAATTACGACGCACAGTTACATAGAGCTCACCTGAGGAATTAAATGTTATTGGGTGACTAACATCTAGAGTAAATTCATCACCAACATTGTTACTAACAATCATGGTTGTTTTATTTTCATCTTGCCAATGCCATTGGGTTAAAACGAATGGCGCATCAACTACAGTGATTTTTATTTTCTCAGCAGGGGTAACAAGAAAGTATTCATTTTCTTCTTTTTTAAGAACAGAAGAGAGCAGTTTGACCAAGGCCGGTCGTTTAAAAATAGAACCAGCATAAAACCAATCACCATTCGCTTTTATTTGCAGATCCATCTCACCACAATAGTCAGGATCCCATAATTCCACCGGAGGAATTTTATCTCCTTGTGCTTTTATTTGTGCTGTGATTTTTTCTAATGACATGCACTTTCTCCTGCGCGTAATCTATTAATAATCTTATCAGTAATTTCACTGAATAGATAAAGGTGTGATCTCGATCTTGATATTGCTTAATTCCCTACCAGTACTGTTGAATATTTATTCAAATTAAGGCAGTATTTATCCAATTTTATCGAATTAAATTTTGCTCAACTTATTTATTGGTGAAAAATCAAATAATACAGAGCTACAACAAAAACCGAATGATCAAGGAACATTAATGAAACCGAATACTAAACCGGCTAATCCTAACTTTTCTTCAGGCCCATGTACAAAACGTCCAGGTTATGATCTTGCTGCGCTTAATACCGACAGTTTAGGGCGTTCTCATCGTAGTGCTATTGGTAAAGAGCGCTTACAAAAAGCCATAACTGAAACTTCACGTTTATTAAATTTACCCGAAGGTTATAAAGTAGGTATTGTGCCAGGTTCTGATACTGGCGCCATGGAAATGGCGATGTGGTCACTGTTAGGTCAGCGCCCTGTTGATGTATTTGCATGGGAGTCTTTTGGCTCTGGTTGGGGCACAGACGTTGCCAAACAATTAAAATTAGAAAATGCTCGCACATTTACTGGTGAATACGGTGAGCTACCTGATTTTACGCAAGCCAATGCTGATCACGACATTATCTTCACTTGGAATGGTACAACCTCGGGCGTGAAAGTTGACAATGTAGATTGGATTAGCGATCAACGTACAGGTTTAACTATTTGTGATGCTACCAGCGCGGTTTTTGCCATGGATATTGATTGGGATAAAATTGATGTTGCTACCTTTAGTTGGCAAAAAGTACTTGGCGGCGAAGGCGGTCACGGTATGCTAATTTTAAGCCCAAGAGCTATAGAGCGATTAGAGTCTTTTACACCACCTTGGCCGATTCCTAAAGTATTCGGATTAACCAAAAAGGGTAAATTAATTGATGGTATTTTCAAAGGTGCCACCATAAATACACCATCTATGTTATGTGTTGAAGATTATCTTGATGCGCTTAATTGGGTTGATGAAATCGGCGGTTTATCTGCAGCCATTGAAAAAAGCCAAGGAAATTTAACGATATTAGCAGAATTTGTCGCCCAAAACGACTGGATCAGCTTCTTAGCAAAAACACCTGAAACCTGTTCAAATACCAGTGTATGTTTTGAATTAAAAGCCGATGCTGACCAAATCAAAACACTGATCAAATTACTCAATAATGAGAGTGTCGCCTTTGATATCGGCGCTTATCGAGACGCGCCCGCAGGTTTACGTATTTGGTGTGGTGCAACGGTTGAAAGGTCAGACCTAGTTGCTTTACTCCCTTGGTTAACTTGGGCGTATCAACAAGCTATTGCATAATATTATCAACCCGCTATTTAACCCTAAATTGGGTAACCTAGAATAGCGGATTTTTTATGTTACTAACGTTAATCAGGCAAGTTTCTCATTCCATTTAATTTCAGCGAATAACTACTAAAGAGTCTTATATGAAAAAGATCAGAACTTACAATAATATTGCCGCTAAAGGGTTAAATAAATTTCCAGCAGACAGTTACCTCGTTGATGCCGTTTGTGAAAATCCTGACGCCATTTTATTACGCAGTCACAAACTACAGAATGAAACATTACCAGAGTCAATACTAGCTATTGCAAGAGCGGGTGCGGGTGTTAATAACATTCCTGTCGCCGACTATACCCCTCAAGGCATTGTTGTTTTTAATACCCCAGGTGCAAACGCTAACGCAGTAAAAGAGTTAGTTTTAGCTAGTTTATTACTTAGCTCTCGTGGCATTAGCCAAAGCATGAGTTATGTTGACTCATTAGCGTCAGAAACCGACCCAGCACTATTACATAAAAAAGTAGAAGCGGGTAAAAAGCAATACGGCGGATCAGAGCTTGAAGGCAAAACGTTAGGTGTTGTTGGCTTAGGTGCTATAGGAGCAAAAATTGCAAATCTTGCTTTAAGCCTAGGTATGAAAGTTATTGGTTATGATCCGAAACTCAGTGTTGAAGCGGCATGGCAGTTGTCCTCTAATGTGAAACGAGCAGCAAATTTAAATTCATTATTGGCACGCTCTGACTTTGTTACTTTGCATGTACCGATGATTGAAGCAACGCGAGGTTTGATGAACAGCGATGCATTTTCGGCCATTAAAGAAGGCGCTAAACTGATTAATTTAGCTCGTGGAGAATTAGTTGAAGAAGCCTCGGTAATTTCGGCTTTAGACTCTGGAAAACTAACTAGTTACATTGCCGATTTTCCAAGTGAAGCATTAATCGCTCACGACAAAGTAGTTTTGTTTCCACATTTAGGCGCAAGCACGGTTGAGGCCGAAGAAAATTGTGCCGAAATGGGGGCCGAGCAATTAATTGACTTTTTAGATAATGGTAACATTGTTAATTCTGTTAACTTTCCAGCTGTTTCCATGGAGCGTACCACAGGATACCGCGTAACATTTGCTAATGATAACGTGCCCAAGGTATTAGGCACCGTATTAAACTTATTGGCAGATCTTAATATTAACGTTCTTGATATGGTGAATAAAAGTCGTGATGAAATTGCCTACACTATTTTAGATATAGAACAAGAACCCACACCTGCATTACTTGATCAACTCTCTAATGTTGAACATGTTTTTCATGTTAGAAGCGTTTAACACTACACAATATTGCGCAACCAGAATTAGTCGAACAAAAATAGTGGAGAATACCTTCGACTAATTTTATCTGCTTAAAACGGTTACTAGTATTAAAAAATAATACTTTTACGTTTTTAGCTTGCACAAATTGTGATAACTCATTAGAATCCGCGCATTGTTTTAAACCTAGAAACAATATAAGTAACACCCCAGTGGTGGCTATAGCTCAGTTGGTAGAGCCCCGGATTGTGATTCCGGTTGTCGAGGGTTCAAATCCCTTTAGCCACCCCATTCCTCCCTTTTTAAAATCAGATCCTCTAGTCAATTTCCTACTATAATCAGAACTTTCTGATAACAGCTCCTGTGCATATTCTGTGAGCGCCACTTTGGTGTTAACAAGCTAATTAAATCTAATTACTTACACGACTACCCAACTTCTAGCTCATATATTCAACATTGACCGGAAATAATTAACTTTGCTTGATTAAAAAGTTTACAGATTATTAACCTTTTGTCACAAATGTGTCAGTATTTTTTACAGTTTGTTAACATGTGGTGCTTTAGCTCTAATGTAACCGATTGAAAAAAAGCTATAACTTATATTGGTACTAAAATTGCTATATATCGAGCGCAATGAAATATGTTTCCTTCTTCTGAAGTATCTGTCTCAAAATTATCGAGCCAGGGTGGAAAAGAGATTTTTCATTAAAAAAATAACTTAAAGGAATTTAAAATGACAATAAAACTAATAAAACCGATTAAATTAGCTTTTACAGTACTAACTTTATCATTGGCATCAACTGTTATAGCAGCGCCGCCAGAAGCTGGCCCACCAGGTCAGGCTAAAAAAAGTGATAATTATTCACATCCGCTAGGTAAAAAACAAAAAGAACTTAAGCAAAAAGCGTTACAAGCAAAGTTGCAAGGTAAAACACAGGGTAAAACACACCAAGTAGCACGTGGGCAGTTTGTCGAATTGGAGCGAGCTGGTGAAGATTCAATTTGGACTGTGTTAGGGGAGTTTAGTAACTTTAATCATAATAATATTGCAGAGCCAAGTGAACATAATAATTCAACAATTTGGCAGGATGATTTTAGTCAACAACATTACATGGATATGTTGTTTTCAGAAGAGAAAGGTGCAAATTCAGTACGTAACTATTACATTGAACAATCATCAAATCGTTATGCCGTTAACGGTGATGTAACAGAGTGGGTCTCAGTACCAGGCACAGCGCAAAGTTATGACGATTCAAACACGTTGGCGCTATGGTCATTTTTAGATGATTCAGTTGATGGCTGGTATCAACAAAAAATTAATGATGGCATGACTGATGAACAGATTAATGACTACTTAAGTCAATTTGATGTTTGGGATAGATACGACTACGACGGTGATGGTAATTTTGACGAGCCTGATGGCTATATCGATCATTTCCAATCAATTCATGCCGGTGAAGGTGAAGAAGCTGGAGGTGGAGCGTTAGGAGCAGCAGCAATATGGAGTCATAGATGGTATGCAAGATTCCATGTTATTGGTTCGGAAGGTCCTGATGGTAACCTTAATGGTGGTGTACAAGTAGGTAACAGTAATTATTGGGTTGGCGATTACACTATCGAACCAGAAAACGGTGGTGTTGGTGTTTTTGCACATGAATTTGGACATGATTTAGGTCTACCTGACTTATATGATACAAGTGGCGGTTCTAATTCAACTGGTTTTTGGACCTTAATGTCATCTGGCTCTTGGTTAGGTGATGGCACAAAAGATATCGGCTCTATGCCAGGTCATATGGGTGGTTGGGAGAAATTCCAACTGGGTTGGTTAAATTATGAAGTTGCTTCTGCCGGGCAAAAATCCCAACATAAACTTGGGCCAGCAGGGACGAATACCAAACAAGCACAAGGTGTATTTGTAGTTTTACCAGACAAACAAGTGGAAACAATTATTGGCACACCTTTCGCTGGTGTCTATAGCTATTATAGTGGCTCTGGTGACGACTTAGACAATACCATGACTAAAGCTTTCAATTTAGCGGCTGATTCTAGTTTAACAGCACAAGTTAATATGGAAATTGAGATAGATTGGGATTATGCCTACCTAGAAATTTCGACCGATGCTGGTACAAATTGGGCAACTGTCGCGACAAACTTTTCTACTGACTTTAATCCTAATAATAATAACGATGGCAATGGTATTACCGGATATACTAATGGATGGGAAGAGCTTACTGCCGATTTGTCAGCCTATACGGGCGCTGTAATGCTTAGGTTTAGATATTGGACCGATGGTGCATTTATCGAAAATGGTATAATGATTGATGAAATTTCAATTTCCGGTGGAGCTATTGATGGGGCCGAAGAGGATGCGGGCTGGACTTTTGACGGATTTTCAGTAACTAACGGAACAGAGTCGGGCTCATTCTTCAATGCCTACATCGCTATGAACCGTACCTATTTTGGTTATGACAAAAATCTTGAACTTGGTCCATATAACTTTGGCTTCCAAGACAATCCTGAGATGCTTGATAAAGTAGAACATTTCCCTTATCAAGATGGATTATTAATCAGTTATTGGGATACTTCTCAATTAGACAACAACGTTAATACACACCCAGGTGAAGGATTAATTTTACCTATTGATGCCCACCCAGAGCCAATGACTATGCCAGCGGGCGGATTTTGGACTAGCCGAGTACAAGGTTATGATTCTACTTTTACCATTGATCCTACCGATGCCATAACTTTACATCGAAATAGTGTCGAATCAGTGCATTCAAGCTTACCAGGAGTAAGAGTATTTAATGATAATAATAGCTACTGGAATGTTAATACGCCAAGTGCTGGTGTGAAGAACCCACATACAGGAACAGAAATTTGGATTAAAAGCATTAGTGCTCATGGTAATTTAATGCAAATTCAGGTGAGCCCTGCTCGATGATAAGGTACAAGATTAATTTACTTATTAAGTAAATATTAATCACTGCGAGTATTAAACTAAGCTGCAAAATGTAAATTTTGCAGCTTTTTTTATACTCATATTTTATCAAATGAACTGTTGTTGATGTTCTTGAGAGCGAACAGTTATTTAACAAACCAATACAGCGGCCAATTCAGTCGTCGAAATATTAAATTCATTTGTGCTAACTGTAATAGTGGGTGGTTTCAGAATAATATTAAGATGGCAAAATCGAAACTGCCGACATGGGCCGTAAAAAAATGAAGGCCTTATCTGTCATTTGGCTGAATCATCAGTGCTTGAATCTTACTTAGATTTATCACCGTAGTGGAAATTAACTTATCACCTAGCTTTTTACTTAATATTTTATCAATATTAGCCAGCAATTGTCTTGCCTTCGGACATTAGTAATTCTCCAGTGTCTGTACAAACGAATTTTTTGTTTTCCAATACCTTCCTCTTGTGCTAAATAGCCTGGAAGGCAAAGAGGCAAAATTTACTGTTTGATCCTGCTACCTTCACTAAAAAGAAACAACGCCATTGTCAGAGATACTTTCTGGTATATTTCTGACAATGATAAACCATAACGGTCATGCAGCTTCAGCGACAAGAGCAACAACCTTTGGCTTAGTATTAAAAATAGGTAACGATAACAACGCCGACATAAAGCTCAAACTAAATAGTGCACTAAATGTCATACCACCAATAATAACAGCAGCTAAACCCCTGTATATTTCAGCTCCTTCACCTGGACTCAACATTAAAGGTAACATCCCAAAAATAGTTGTTCCTGTACTCATATAAATAGGACGTTTACGCAACTTTACCGCTTGCACAATGGATTGCTGTTGGTTCAAACCATTTTTTATTGCGTTATCATATTGGCTGGCCAGTAAAATGGCATTATTTATCACCAAACCCATCAGAATAATAAAACCTATCATGGTAATAACATCTAAGTTTTGAATGCTGACTAAATTTAATAGCTGTAAGTTAAACATGCCTCCCGCAATGGCCAGAGGCATACTGAGAATAACCGCAAATGCTAATGACCAAGACTTCAGCGTTAGCCACATCAGTAATACCAATATGACTAGTGATATCACAAACATTAGCCCAAACTCTTGTAAAAAGGCATTAAGGCTGTCGGCACTACCTCGGTAGTTAACAAATAACTGCTTATTTTCGTGTGTTGATAAAAAAGCACTAACTTGTTGCTGCACTTGTTTAATAAAGGGACCAACCGGCATGTTTTCTGGTGGACTTAAGTTAATGGAAATACTCGACTCTCTATCAATTCTTAATAATGACTGTGGTGCCAAGGTAAACTTTGCTTCAACTAATTGATGTAACGGTTGATAACCATGCTCTGGAATAACAATTTCGGTATCGAGTAACTCTTCTAACTGGTTTGTTTCTTTCGCTTTAAAATAAAAAGGAATAGTATCGCCGTCAGCATAGAATCGACCTAGATACAAACCATCAGTGAGCGCAACTAAGTGACGATTCAATTGTGCCTGAGACGTACCGAGATAAGCAAGGTTATCGTATTTGGGCGTAAACTCAATACGTGATGCTTGGTTGTTTAATGGTGAAGCTTCAGTAATATTGGCGTCAGGAAACTGTTCCTTTAGCTGAGCTAAAAGTTCACGTCCGACAAATTGCAGGTTATCTAAATTATCGCCCTTTAAGTCTAATTGAGTATTGCGACTATTTGGCATAACAAATCTTAACAACGTACCTTGTTGTGTAAATACTTCGGTGCCGGGAAAGTCATTCACTATTTTAGTTTCAATCCATTGTTTAAAACTCTCATAATGCCAATCTTGTGAAGGATAGAAATAAAGTAAACAACCGGATTCGCCACAAAACATCCCTGAGGTATCATACGGCTGACCAAGACCCGCCTTTTTTTGCTGTTCAAGTCTAGAGAAAATAGGTTGGGCGATACGTTTAGCTACGGCTTGAGTATTCATTGGCTCACTAAAACTGATAAATGTTCTTAATGATTTTTGCTTAGGGTTAGGTAAAACATCAAAGCTGGGCATGGCAAAATAGCTATACAATAGCGCTAACGGAATACCAATAAACAACGTTAAGCTAGCAAGCGGTTTATTCGTTGCGGTTAAGGTTAGTTTTGCAATTAAACGACTATCATCTTTTTGTTGAATAATTTTCCCGCCTTGTAAGTTGCCACCCGTTAGAAAGTAGCGGGCAAGGGTAGGAATTAAAATCAATGCCACCACGACAGAGGCGAGAAGTGCACTTGAAATGGTAAAGGCTAAATCTTCAAATAACTGACTTTCTTTGGTTTGCATTAACAAGATAGGTAAAAATATAATGATGCTCGACACTGTCGACGAAATAATGGCTCCCTTTACTTGTGCCGCCCCCTCAGTAATAGCCTGATTGAGACTGGCTCCATTGTGTTTTATCCGTAAGATATTTTCAACGACGACAATCGCTGCATCTAAGAGTAAACCAACAGATAATGCCATGCCGGCAAGAGAAATTACATTTAAGCTATAACCTCCTAATCCCATCGCAAGCATAACAATAGATAAGCAAACGGGTATGCTGACAAAAATTAGTGAGACAACTCGCCAATTTTTCAGGAAGTAAAATAGCACCATTGCGGCTAAAACTACGCCTAAAAATATGCTGCCATAAACTTGTACCAAGGCGCGCTTTATGTCTTTAGAATCATCTCGACTTAAAGTCACTTTCATGCCTAAATCGAATAAAGCGCCTTGATTCAGCTGCTGAAAAACTTGCTTTACGTCATCGATAGCGGAAAGCGCATTAACATTCACTGTGGGCTCTAAGATCATATACATTGCTCTATTGCCATGAATAGAAGCGTAGTTCCATTGGGTTGCTAAACGAGTATGTATTGTGGCTATATCGCTTAAGCGCACTATATGCTGATCACGTGAATAAATAGGCAGTTGCCCAAGCTCGCTAATGGGTACATTGCCTTTAAAAAGTAAGCCGTAATCCTTCGCGCCTAGCGTCAACTTATCCCCTGAGCGATCAATCATATCTTGCAATACACTGGTTACTTGTTCAATAGTCAGGGAATTTTTTGCTAGTTGTTTAGGTTCAAATTCAATATCTACCCGCTTGTCTGCAGGGTTGTTTGATATATTAACGCCTGCAACCCCTGCCACTTTTGCTAATGCGGGTTCAAGGTGCATTTTATAAGCATTGATAAACTGAGTTTCTGTCTTCGGCGTAGTTGAATACATCATGGCAGTTGCGAGTGTTGCACCAGCACCCGATGAATTATTTTGAATGAAGGGTTTTTCGACTTGTGCCGGCCAGCCGGGAACCTGGTTAATTCTTGATAGTACTTCGATATACATTTGCTGCATGTCAGCATCTGCATGGAAAGTGAGTACTGTGCTGGCAAATCCATCTGAAATATTACTTTCGGTGGAAATTAGGTTGTTCAAACCATACATTTGACGCTCTAATGGCGCGACTAATGTCTGCTCAATCTCCTGTGACCCTTTACCACCCCAACTTGTAAACAACATAATTTCTGGACGATCAATTCGCGGTAATAGCGCATTAGGTAGACCTAACGCAATAATCAAACCTAGTAGGGTCATAACGATAGCTAAGCTGATTATTAATGGCGAGAAACGTTTATTTATCATAGTAAAACCTCCTTATTACCCTCAAGATTAAACTTAACTTGTTGTTTGTCCTCTAACCCTTGTTTGCCAAAAGTAACAACACGATCACCTCCCTGCAAAGCTGACTTCACTAAGAAGTAATCATTTTGTGTTGAAATAATGGTAACAGCTAAACGGTTGACCCTCTGTTCTTCGTTAAGTTTCCAGACATAATAGGCATCATCAGTTAACTCCAAGGCATCATGTGGAACCCGGGCGATATCTTGGGACTGATAACTAACCTGTACTACTAAGCGCTCACCTATTAACAGAGATCGCTGCGTACTTTTATCTGCATGCAAATAGAGCGCTAACGTTTGGCTGTCTTCTTTGAGCGAGAGCGTCGCTCTATCAAGTGTAAGGTCGGTATTGCCATTAAATGTAAACTTTGCCGTACTTAGCTGGTTATGTTGACGATATTTTTTCAATGGGAGTTCACAAATTAACTCTTTGTTGTCGATTGGTTGTAGTTTTAAAATCGTTTGACCGTCATCAAGATATTCTCCAGGTTGTGATTCCATGCTAAGTATTTGGCCATTAACGGGAGCAAAATGCTGTAAATTATTTTGTCTGTGTTGTAACTCTTGTAATTGCTGCTCTAGTTTTTTCTTAGATAAGTTTGCTTGTATCGAAAGGCGATGCATATCATTTAACTGTGATGATGAAACTAAATCCTGTTCATTTAATGAACGTATTCGCTTGTATTCAGAAGCCGTGTATTCTTGTTGTGCATCTGCGCTTTCAATTTCAATTTTTAATCGTTCAATACTTTGTGCAATATAATAACCGTCCTGCTCAGCAATAAGTTGCCCGTTAGTTACTTCAGTCCCTTCAGGTAATACCCACTTTAGCCTTGCCGAATTATGACTTGATAACAGATACGTATGAGGGGTTTCGACTTCACAATGAATAGTGTGGGTAGCGCCACGATTCCAACTTTCTACTTTAGTCACTTCAACTAATTTGATTGGCGCTGCGACAATAACGGTTGGAAATAGCAGGGCAGAAAGGCTTATATATTTGCACCGTCTTGTTATTGAACTTAAAGAAACCAGTAGATTAATATTTTTCATAACTTATTCTTCTTCAGTGATATTAAACAATGGCACTAGTAAATGCATTTTATCCATGACCAGCAAAGGAAACGTGGTGACCTTGTGTTACTATGAGATGGTCACAAATAGTCACGCCCATTAAGTTGTTGAAATGAAGATGAAATATTGGTTTTATGCATAATCAATCGGAAGAAGTTAAAATAGGTGAGTTTGTTCTTAATAGAGCACATTCGACCCTTAAACTAGCAGGGAAAAGTGTAAAGTTAGAGCCATTGGCATTAGCTTTTTTATCTTTCTTGGTGGATAAAAAAGGGCAAGTCGTTAGTCGTGAAGCATTATTAAACACGGTTTGGGGAAACAGGATAGTGTCTGATGACGCTATTAGGAAAGTGGTTAAAAACCTCAGAGAAGCGCTGGGAGATAATGCTAAATCCCCTCAGTATATTAAAACTGTACCGATGAAAGGGTACTGTTTGATAGCTGAGGTTGTTGAGCTTGAAAGGGAAAAAAAAGCCACTAACAAACATCTACTGATAAAGAGGGTTTCGGCCGTTGGAATTTTTTTCATCATTATACTGATCACCCTATATTCCAATTCATTTACTCAATTACTGACAAAAGCACCAATAAAAACGTCGACTGATGGCTCCCCAACAATAGAACGTTTGACTAATTTATCAGGATCAGAGCTCCAAGGAAATTACAATGAAAATAACAAAACTTTAGTTTTCCTTCACAGAGTAAACAATACCGATCCTTGGCAATTATTTAGTAAAAACATGATTTCAGGACTGGTTCACCGATTAACTTGGGATAAAGGTAATTATAACAAAGCATTGTTTTCCCCCAATGGAGAAAGTATCGTTTATTGGCGAGTTGATGAATTAAGTAACAATGCTTATTTGAGTCATTTTGATCCTGACAATGGATTGTCACAAACGACTAAGTTGAATAATGACAACACCTCCTATGTTCCATTGTCTTGGTCTGCTGATGGCAATTCAATTTATGTGACTAATTATGTTAAAAATTCTGATATACAGGCGTTATACAAACTGGATATAGCAGCTAAGAAAACACAACAACTTACCTTTCCTAATACCGAAGGTTATGGTGATTATTTAGCGCAAGAGTCACCAGACGGAAAACATTTAGCCGTATTGAGAAATGTTTCTGACCGAAAATATATGTTATTTATCATTGAAATTGCCAGCAAAAAAATAATCGTTAAAAAGCCGATTTCATTTTATGCTAACTCATTGGTTTGGAACGCCGCGGGCGATAGCTTTGCCATGTCGAGCTTTAAAGGGGATTTTTACTACTACTCTTTAACGGATAAACAATTGACCGAACAAAAAGGCAGTACACCCGGTATAAATGATGCGTTCTATAGTTGTGGTGAACAGTGTTTTTATATGCGCCAACATGATATTAATTACACCGATATTAAAGAAATCCCCAATCCATTTGTTGAGCAAAATCAGCTGTCAACAGTGCACATTGAGTCTAACAACGCTGAATTTCATCCACTTTATAATGTTAGTGGAAGTACATTATATTACACGGCTAAAGACACTAAGCAGGCTAATGTTATACGACAAGTGTTAGGTAGTGAACCTGAAATATTGTACAGCTTCAATCCAAGGTATATTGTTACTGATTTAAGTATTAATCAGCAGGAAACGTTACTGTTAGGGAAAGTTGAAGAACGTATTTTTATATTAGATTTGTTCACTAAAGAACTCACTTATATTACCAGTGCTTTAGAAATTGTTAGCAATCCAACTTGGAGTGCTCCAGGTAATAGTATTTATTTTGCCAGAGTTGAACAGCACAAAAAAATCTTGCTTCAATATGACATTTCTACTGACCAGCTGACTCGTTTATCAGCAGGAATAATTCACCGAAAAGAGTTAATTGATGGTCGTGTTTTTGTTGTTAATGAAAACAATGAATTGTATGAATTAAGTGCTGATAATAACCTAAGCTTTATTATCGAATTACCCATTGTTTATAGTAACCACTGGCATATACAGGGAGATTACCTCTATTTTAGTCAAAATGGTGATATTGATTTTTACCTAACTCGGTTAAATTTGAAGTCTAAGCTTCAAGAAAATCGTTTGATGGCAAAAAATACTTGGGCGAAAGAGTTTTATTTACACCCTGATGGAAAACGTTTATTAATTACCCAGTCGTTGTTGGCAAATAGCAACCTAGTTAAGGTGGATTGGCATTGATATAGCTTAGAGTATTCTGTGAATACGTATAACTTGTTACGTCTATATACTTATTTCAAAGTTTGCATACTGGACTTAAAACATTCAAAATAATATACCGATAGGCTTTGAGTACTTTTCCCGTATTTCTAAGACGTAATCCAACAATATATAATACTACTCATAGTGGGCTCTAAATCATATGCTAATAAAACTGGGAATTTGGTTTCTTGATACTCAAACAGGTGATTTGTCAAAGGATGTTCATTCAGCCACGGACGAAAACAAGCGTTTAGATCATACCCCACTAGCTTTACTGCTATGTTTGTTTAAATATCGTGGCCAAGATGTCACTAAAGATATTATGTTAGCTGAAGTTTGGCCAAATAAAGTCGTTTCGGAAGATGTGTTATCCGTTGCGATGAGCCAAATACGTAAAGTATTAGAAGACAATGCTCGAAAGCCGCAATATGTTAAAACAATACCGGGTATTGGTTATCGACTTATTGCCACTATTGAAGAAGTTGAGAGTGTAGAAAAACAAATAGTAGTAGCGCCTAAAAACAATAAGACAAAGGTAGGACTTATTTTATCTTTTGGGTTCGCCATCTTAATTTTCATTCTTTATCTTTTTTATTCAAAACCCACAGATACCTCCTCTTTACAGCAATTACCCTCATTGTCAGCGCAAAGCCATTATCAAAAAGGTCGTTACTTACTTACTCAAAAAGATGATAAAAGCTGGCAAGAAGCAAAACAGATATTTGAAGACACCATTATTAGCTCTCCTGAATTTGCGCCAGTTTATCGTGAATTAGTGGAAGCAAAATTAAAGTTAGTAGGCAGAGACGACTTAGCTGCGTTTGAAAAGATTGGAGAGTTTAAGTTCTTGTTAAACAAGTCGCTCACCTTGTCGCCCACTGATCAAAAAACCTATCTGCTGTTAGCAAGAGTTGCCTTTGCCATCGAGTGGGATTTTGTTTTGGCAGAGCAGTACTTTAGCAAAGCATTGCAAATAGATAATAATAATGCGAAGGCACATTACAAATTTTCAGTATTTCTAATGGCGGCAGGTAAATTTGATTTAGCGCTTAAACATATACAGCAATATATTGCGTTAGATCCCGCCGGATATGCTGCACCTATGGTGGCTTGGATTTATAATATGATGGAAGAGTATGAGTTAGCTATTGATGAAATGGATAAGCTACAACGACTTGATTCCAGCGATTTAATGTATCTTATGTCTGCTCAATCAATATTAGAGAACACAGGTAAAGAGCAAGAGTCATTTCAAAAACTAACGAGAATATTTCAACATTTTAAATATACAAAAGATGAAATATCTGCCGTGAAACAAGCTTTTGAGCAAGGTGGTTTAGCCAATGTTAACCTTTGGTTGTTAGAGGTTAAAAAGGAGCAGAAAAATATTGGACAGGGATACCCGCCAATATCCTTTGCACGTTATGCAGTTAAAGCTGGGAAAAAAGATTTGGCCATTAAGTATATTCAACAGGCACTAGCAAAAAGAGAAGCAAACTTATTGTATTTCAACGTTGATCCTGTATATAAATCTATTCGTCATGCGCCCGAACTTAAAGATATGATTAATTCTAATTAATCATATTGGAATAAATCTACCTTATTAGTTTTTGGTTAATACTCATGTTAGAAACACGGTGCAAAATGACTTTTATTTTAAGCTCCCTATTCGGGTATGTTGATCAAGCATTTAAATTGACAGCATTGCGGTAATAGGAGTATTTTTTCGATTATGATACTTGCAACGGATTTGAATAATAACATCAAAAATCTTCTTCTGATGCTTTTTGTTCCCAGTACAATATTTCTTTAACTAACCAATTAACGGCTTCGTCATTTAATTTACTTTTTCTAACCGCAATGGCTGATTTAGAGTTTAATGTTAGCTCAGGAGTGGTTTTAAAGGCTTGAATTTTTCCCAATTTTATCGCTTCTGAAATTAAGACTGTTGGTGCTAAGCTTATGGCATCAGATGAGCTTACCTGTTCAATAATGTCGACAACAGACTCAGAAAATAAATGGCACTTTTCTTCATAGGGCACTGACCACTTCATGAAGTTTTGTAAGGCGGTACGTACATACAAAGGTGATGCTGCATTGATTATTGGATAGCAGTCAATATGCTCTGCTGTAATACTGTCATGTTTTAATATTGGATGTTCACTTCGACAATAAAAAGTATTTTTACGCTTAGGTAAAACACTTAATTCAGCATCTTTTAGTTTATCCAGAGCATCTATAGGACCTATAATTATGTCAAGTTGCTGGTTTATATAAGTCGAAACTAAATCACTCCAAACCCGTTGTTTTATTTCTAAATTCAAATCAGGAAATTTATTAGCGAAAGTATTGCCTGCCTTTAAAGCATTACTCATATAAAGCGGTGCCGCCCCTATCTTCAGAAGTTTATGGCAAGTTAACTGCTTATTTATTTTATGGATCCCATCATACAAATTAGTCACAGTATTCTGGGCGATGGGTAAAAATAATGAACCTGCAGGTGTTAACTCCAACAATACCCTTGAACGAATAATTAATGGGCAACCAATTCGTTCTTCAAGAACCTTAATGCTCTTAGTCACGTTTGAGGGAGTGGTATTATTTTCTTGTGCTGTTTGTCTAAAGCTACGTGTATTTACGATCGAAATAAATAGCTGTAACTGAAAGATTGATATTTGATTGATCATAAAATTTTTATATAAATAAACACTCGAGATAACATAAGCAAATATGTGAGTCACTTTAGGGCCAAGATGTATCATAAAAAACTGTAAGCTATTGTTTGCGTAGTTATTATCTTAGATTGCTTTCTAACCAGCCTTTCTCAGAGCTATTTCTCGATTGAATATTGTTCCTCTAACTGAATTTAATTCAATATAAACCAGTGCTGAGTTTGCTCAAAATGGCAAACCTTTAAACCATTATTCAGCAGCAGTACCATCAATGAACAACTGGTTATTATGACAAAATACCCCTACACTTCACAAGGGAATTGAGAATTTCAATTGAAATTCTTTACACAGAAAAGGAATACTCATGAATATATTGAACAATCTCGCTTTCAAGAAAAAATTATTTTTATTAGTTCTATTACCACTCATTTGTTGTTTGTATTTTGGCACACTTAATTTGGTTCAGACAATGGACAATCGGGATAAATTGTCAGCAGGGCAAGAGTTTCTTTCATTAGCTATAGTCAATAATTCTCTGGTACATGAATTACAAAAAGAGCGCGGTATGACCGCCGTATTTGTTGGCAGCAAAGGGCAAAAATTTGCCAACGAACTTAAGAGTCAACGCCGTTTAACCGATCAAGCTAATGCCAAAATGAATCAAGCGTTGAGTGCTTTTAGCTCAGAAAAGAATGAAGTGAATGACATTATTGCTATCATTACCAGTGAACTGGATAAATTAGATGCGATGCGAAATAAAATAGACAGTCTCTCTATTTCACTAGGGGAAGCGCTAGGTTACTACACCAAGCAAAATAATAAAATGTTGCGACTGACCGGGTTTTTCATCAATATAAGTCCGAAAAAAGTAGTTAAAGATGCACTTGCTTATTATAATTTTATTGAAGCAAAAGAGCGAGCAGGCATAGAACGTGCGGTTGCCAGTGGTGGTTTTGCCGAAAATAAATTTACTGCCACTGCCTTTCAAAAATTCATTAGCCTAAATGCCAAGCAAGAAACTTATTTAGAGCAATTTTTATTAAACAGTTCAGCTCAGGTAAAAGCGGATTTCGACAATAAAATGAAAAACAAGGCCGTTGTCGAAGTAAAAAGAATGCGTAATATTGCTATGCAGGCAGGTCAAAATGGACCTTTTAATATTGATGCCAGTATTTGGTTTAAAAATTCCACTACACGTATCAATCTTTTAAAGGAAATTGAAAATCAACAGTCGACTAACTTCCTCAAGCAAGTAAACGACCTGCTAGAACAAGCTAGCAACGACTTTATTTTTACCATCATTATACTCATTTTAGCACTTAGCCTGACCATTATCGTTGCTTTGTCGGTTTTATCAAACTTGCTCAAACAATTAGCAGAAATAACCGCTGCCATGACAAAAGCCAAAGACCATCAGAATCTTTCCGTCAGAGCCAAAGTACTCAGCTCTGATGAATTAGGACAAGTAGCCTCAGCACTAAATGAGACCCTGAACACTTTCTCCCAAGCAATCGATCAAATAAGTAACAGCAGCATTCAGCTCTCAGCATCGGCACAGCAATCGGCGACCACTGTAAATAACAACTCAACTAGTTTACAGCATCAGCGAGATGAAACGGCGCAAGTAGCTACCGCCATTGAAGAAATGTCGGTCACGGTACAAGAAGTATCTCGTAATGCTACCGATGCAATGACAGCGGCTCATCTCGTTAATAATAAGGCCATTGAAAGTCAAACGGTAGTGGGCGATTCATTACACACCATTAATGGCTTAGTTGATGAAGTAAATGAAATCAGCAGCCTTATTTCTGGATTACATACCACAAGTGCAACCATTTCAAGTGTGGTAGATGTTATTAAAGGTGTGGCTGAGCAAACCAATTTATTGGCTTTAAATGCCGCCATTGAAGCAGCCCGCGCAGGTGAACAAGGCAGAGGATTCGCGGTCGTTGCTGACGAAGTAAGAACCTTGGCGCAGCGAACTCAAGCTTCAACGGTAGAAATAGAGGCTATCGTTAATAAATTGCAAAGTGAGACGAGTAATGCCAATACAGTCATTTCCGGCTCACAAGAACGGGCAAATAACTGTATTGTTGAGGCACAAAAAATAGAATCGTCACTCACTGATATTGTGGTCTCGATTTCCGATGTGAACTCAATGATAGAACAAATAGCTTCCGCGGCTGAAGAACAAGTTAATGTGACGGAAGAAATCAACAAAAATGTCAGTGACATAGATGCTAAATCTCAAGAAGTAACGTTAGGTGCACAAGAAGTTTCAAAAGTCGCCACTGACCAAGTATCTCTGGCCAGCAACTTACAGTCGCTCGCAGCAGAGTTTACAATCGGTAAACTTAGTGAGTCCACTTAACTTGAGCTGCGCATAATAAGATCGAGCTAAATGCTCAAGCCACGATGGTACGGCTAATAAATGGGGTTTGTATCTTGTGGCTTTTGTTCAGTTCTATATTTATTGTTTAAATAGGTCTTTACCATGAGTCCGACGATGAAATATATTCAACAGGCATTCACCAAATGTAAAGTGAATCTGTTGTATTTCAAGGTTGATCCAGTATATAAATCTATTCGCCATGCGCCAGAACTCAAAGATATGATTAAATAAAATCCATAATAGATTTATAACGTCGACTTACTTTTAGCTCTTTCTTGTTTGACATAGTAATTTGATAATCAGCAAATCGAAGTTTTTTAATGTTAACTACATGTTTGATGTTAACCAATGATGACTTATGAACTTGATGAAAACCATGTTCACTTAGCTCTGAAACATAAGACTTTAAAGTGTTTCTGGTAATCAGTTGGCTTTGTGATAAATGAATACAGACATGGTCACCGACCGACTCTATAAACAGAATATCGCTAACCTTGACTCTAAAGTAACCCTCATCAGTTTTTATTGACAATGTCGCTTCATCAAGTGTAATTTGTTGTTTTAATATTGATATTTTTTTCTTTAGAGATTCTGCTTCTTCTATTACTCTTGGCTGTTGAAAAGCTTTTTCTATTCGCTCAATAACTTGTGAAAATCTATCTTCTAAAATAGGTTTCAATATATAATCAAGCGCTTGTTGTTCAAATGCTTTAATTGCATATTGATCGTATGCCGTAACAAAAATAATTAAGGGTAACTTTGAAGTTAATCGTTCAATGAGTTCAAAACCATTCATTCTTGGCATTTCAATATCAACAAAAAGCACGTCTGCTTCAGGAGCATGATTAGCTTCAACTTCTTTTAGATATTCATCTGCTGCGCCATATTGAGCAACAAGTTCAAAATTAGTATAAGGCTGTAGAGCAAGCTTTATACCTTGTCTTGCTAATGGTTCATCATCAATACAAATGCAACGAATAGTCATATTTACTCTCTCTTATTTTTAGTCATGAGTCATTAACAAATTGATACTTCCCAAGGGAGTAAAATAGTAACGCTATAACTTTTATGATCTTCCTGCGTGGTCAGTTGAGCATCATCATTATAAAGTAAAGTTAACCTGTCTTGAGTATTTTTTAGCCCCGTACCCGTACCTGCTTTCATCGATGATATATCAGCTTTAGAGTTTTCAATATCAATTTTCAACTGTCCGTGTTGCTTTGTCGCGGCTATTTTTATCACGCCGTGTTCTGACTGTGACCAAGCGAACTTTATTGCATTTTCAACTAAAGGTTGTAACAGCATAGGGGGTAGCATCACGGGTTCACAAACGGTATCTATCGAAATAACAATAGATAAGGCGTCACCAAACCTAACTTGTTCAATATTGATAAAGTCTTTTAGTACTATTACTTCTTCTTTTAAGGTGATTTTATCTTGCTCGCCTTGTTGTAAACTGTTTCGAAGAAAGCTGCTTAAATGTTGCAGCATTTTGTGAGCCGTTGCTTTGTCATCACTCAAGACACTGACATCAATATTATTTAAGACGTTAAATAGAAAGTGAGGATTAAGCTGATAACGTAGTGTTTGTAACTGTGCCTGTTTAGCTTGTAGCTGAGCTTCATTTAATAATAGACGTTGTGCTTGATGAGCAAAAAACCATTTACCACCAACAAAAAAACCACTCCATGCTAGAAACAGAAACAAAGGGTAATATCCCGTGGTCAACCATTGCGACAAAGAATAACTTGGAATGCCTTTAAACTGCTGCCACATTTGTATTAATGTTTCAGATTCCCCATGAAAAATAGACCAAACTTTATGCCATAAAATGGTTGCAAGCAGTATTGCGGTGATGAAAAAAAATGCCTGTATCTGTTTACCTTTTAATTCTAATCGATTGGTAAGGTAAGCCACCCCCCCCGTCAAAATAAACGCAGTGATACTACACACGAAACTAGGCAGTAATAAGTAGTGGCCCTTTGCAAAATGGTCAAATAAATCAGCAATTAAATAAACACTCCAACCCAAAAATTGCAGTAGCAATAAAGGATGCTTCTCAAAAAAGTTTAAATGACTCAATTGTTTTACTCACTTTAAATAATTGTTACCTAATCTGCACATCAAGCACTCTTTAATGTGCAGTTGAAATATCTGGTAGTTTAGTTAGGCTTTCTAAATCGTAATACTGATCTATCTGTGTGTCGACGTAATCCTTTACTCCAAACTACTTTATTATAATCATCATTACTATTTTTCAAAATGTTTGACTGTTGCTCAAAAACAAAACCAGCCTGCTGCATAATTTGTTTTATAAAGTGACTATTTAGTCGATGAAGCTCTGCAGAGTCTTCAGGAACAGTGTCAATACTGGCTTCATGTTCTATAACGCCTACCACGCCACCTGGTTTAATTCCTCGATATAACGAAGATAAAAATGCTGCAGAATCTATTTTATCGCCGGATTCACTTTTTTCACTGACCAAAAACATATCATGCATACCAAGAATGATAGTGGCAACGTCATAATGATTTGCTTTTAATTGAGTATTATTTAAATCTTGCATAACTTGATAAACATTAGGCAGTCGGTTGTCTTTAATGCGCTCGTCACTTCCTTTTTTAGAGTATGCTTCCCAAGGCGAATGATTATGCATTGCAACACTTCCAGAGCTTCCGACTAAATGACTTAATATTTCAGTGTAATAGCCTTCGCCAGAAAAAACATCAATGATCTTCATGCCGTTTTCTATTTGAAAAAATTCAAGTACTTGGGCAGGTTTTCGTAAAGAATCTAATAATACTTCTTCTTCTGATCGCATGGGATGAGACAACGCTTGTTTTATATTGTTAACACCCAAGCTAACACCTGCTGCTTGGCTATAACTCATGGTTGTACACGTTGATAAAATAGCTACGGCTGCTAAAGTCTTTTTTATATTTGACCAATAGCCTTTTGATTTATAAGTTTTCATATGTTTTTACCTTTTGTCATCTGTTTAAACTCTTGGAATAAACGATAATAAAGGTTGAATACGATTACTATTTTAATTATACAAGCGGCTACTTCTATACGATGTGCGGCTTCATTTTGCTTATACGTCCTTCAAAACATGTTTGTTCCAAAGGAATTAAGTCTATCGTTAATACTAACTTTTGTTGTTCACCAAAAATTAGTATTAACAGTTATTAACAGTTATTAACAGTTATTAACGACGTAAATACCGTCGCCTAGTGAGCTAATCAATACTTCAGGCCTCTGAGCTCAAAAACTTGATTAATCCGAGCGAACATAAAAAAACCGTTAGTAATTGTTTTAATAGATTTTTCGTAACTACTTGGAACGATTAATTCTTGTTTCAGGACTATTTACCTTTTTATTTTTAAAGTAAACATCCTCGTTAACTTTAGGTAAAAAGTCATGTTAGAAAAACTGTGTAAAACGGTAGTCATTTTTTAGTTTCTTATTAACAGACGATTTATTCTACTTATACCCCGCAATATTTTAAAAAAGGAACAAAAAACACATGAAAAAGATATTCGTTTCTGCATTGTTTTCCGTCATAACGTTATCATGCAGTAATACGGCAATGGCCAATAATACAGCAATTAATGAAACGCACTTACCCAAAAATATAATCATGATTATTGGTGATGGTATGGGACCAGCATTTACCACTGCCTATCGTTATTTCAACGACAACCCGAGCACAGTAAAGATTGAGGAAACCGTTTTTGATCGCTACTTAGTTGGCTCTAGTAGTACCTATCCTGCTCCCGTCTCTGGTTATATTACTGATTCGGCTGCCGCTGCCACAGCAATGGCTACAGGCGTGAAAACCTCTAATAATTCAATAGCTGTCGATGTCGATAAAAAACCACTATTAACTGTTTTAGAGTGGGCAAAACAACAAGGTAAAAAAACAGGCGTGGTTGTCACATCAGAAATTAATCACTCAACACCTGCAGCATATTTAGCGCACAACGAAAATCGACGCAAATATAAAGAAATCGCCGACAGCTATATTGACGACGGCATTAAAGCTGATATTTATTTAGGCGGCGGTCGGGACTATTTTATTCGTGAAGACCGTAACTTGGTGAATGAATTTAAAGAGGCTGGCTTTCATTATGTAGATAAATATAGTGATCTGAAAAATATGCCCGAAAACGCTCGTGTTTTAGGACTATTTGATAAGAAGGCACTACCTTGGGCGCTTGATGATTCAAACAAGCATCGATTATCCTTGATGACAAAAGCAGCCATAAATCAATTAGAAAATAGCCAAGGCTATTTTATGCTTATTGAAGCAAGTCGGATTGATTTAAGTGGGCATGCCAGAGATATTAGCTCCGCGATGGCTGAAATGGATGACCTAGCGAAAACACTCGAGTACCTGGAAGATTATGTCGCTAATAATCCTGATACCTTGGTAGTTTTGACAGCCGATCATAGTACTGGCGGGCTAAGTCTCGGTAGAAAGACAGGAAGAGATATAAACAAAAATATAAAAAGTCTCTTTGTGTGGCAACCACAAATCCTTAGGGCGATAAGTATATCGCCGAAAAGCTTTTCGGATAAATTTGCGCAAGAGAACCTAAATATTCAACAGGTTAACGCAGTTTTGAACTTTACTTTGTCAGTCGATGAAATGAACTTACTAGTGCAAGCAAAACAGCAAGGTATAAAGCTATTGAAAGATTTTGAAAAACTCTCTACTGAGCAACAGAAAAAACGAAGACGGCCTTCTGTATCTAAGCCAATACTAGTGACGATAAAAAACATTATAGATGTGCAAACCAATACGGGTTGGGGCACAATCAGCAATTTAGGAACACACACCGCAATTGATGTCCCGGTATTTTCTTTTGGTTCAAATAGCAAAATATTTACAGGGTTTCAAGATAATACCGACATTGGCAAAAAAATATTTACGCTATTGGGGGATAAGGACTAGGGATTTATATGGACTTTGTTTAAATTTCATATTTAGAAGGCAATCTCGCACAATTTACTTAGCTAAAAATAAATCTGACGAGATTGTCACTCTTCAAGAAAACTCAATATTTAAACAGTTGAATTATGCAAAGGATGAAATAGCTGTCACCACTATCAATTGCACGTTATGCAGATCGAGCAGATAAAATTTAGCCATCAAGTGTATTCATCAGGCACAAGAAAAATAGGAATGAGCTTATTGTATTTCAACATAACGCCTAAATATAAATCTATTTACTATACGCCTAAAATCAAAAATATGATTAAATTTAGCCAATATATAAAATATCGTTATCCATTGTTTTAATAGGTTTTTCGTAACTAATTGGAACGATTAATTCTCATTTCAGGACTATTTGGCTTTTTATTTTTAAAGTAAGCACCTTCGTTAACTTTAGGTAAAAAGTCATGTTAAAAAAACTGTGTAAAACGGTAGTCATTTTTAGTTTCTTATTAAATTGCTCTACTGCGGTAGCAAATAATTTTACTCATCAGAATGTCAAACAAGCGAATGACATTTTTGAACAAATGGTGCGCTATCAAGGGGGAATGGATGCCATAAATAACCTCGATAATATTTTGGCTGATTATGATTATAGCACTAACTATCGCACCCAAGGATATGGTTACGAGGGCACTGATTATCATAGTAATCGCCCCGGAAATATCTTATCGCTTATTTCATTTAAAAATAAAAGCAATTGGTCGCAAATCCAGCGTCATTATCTTGAAGCCTTTTATTCTAGCACCAGTATTTATCAAAATGGAACGAACGTTGATTATAATAATATAACCCGTACCCATACCACAGCTGTAGAGAATGATTTTGATAAGTTTATTGAAACTCAGCTATTTAGAAACCCATTGCTAATTCTTAAAAGTGCGTTAACCCAAAAAGATAGTCTTAGGTATTTAGGTAGTAAAATTAACGATGGAACAACCTATTCTCTTATCGCAATGACACTTTCTTCAGGACGAGTTATTACCACCTATGTCAATCAGAATAATTATCAAATAGCTAAAGTTGAGTTTTTATCTAAAGGCAAACTAAATGAACACTTCTATAGTAAGTACAAAAAAGTAGGTCAATTTCACCTACCATTTTTCATTAAAAAGAATAAGCCAGACAATTATTACTCATCTTATTTCTACTATCATGTCTCAAGTTATGACTTTTTGCCTAATGTGAAACAACTAACTGCCGCTCCGAAGGGTTATGTGCTGGCTGAAAAGCAAGATGCTTATGACAGTAAGCTTAGGGTGCAAACTATTGGCAAAGGTATTCATTGGCTAACCCAAAGTGGTGCCAACAGTATTTTTGTTGAATTTGAAGACTATATCATGGCGGTTGACGCAAATAATGGTCGCAATGACGGCTTAAAGCGCCGCATTAATAAATTCAGGGAGCTGGTGCCGAATAAGCCGATAAAATATGTTTCGATTAGTCATCACCATCACGATCATTTCGACCAAGTACCTCGTTATGTTGAGCAAGGTACAACAGTCATTACAGCCAAAAGTTTTATTCCATTAATTACTCAACGAATTAACAACTTCAGTGAAGAAATAACTCGGGATCCTATTTTTGAAATAGTAAATCAAAAACGAGTTTATGCTGATGACAGCCAACGTGTAGAAATATATGAATTAAAAAACATGCTACACGCAGAAACTATGCTAATGACTTATTTCCCTAACGACCAGCTTATTTATTTACCCGATCATTATGAAGTTGGATATCTGGTAGAAAACCAGCATGAGATAAGAGCTTTATTGGTAGAAATTGAACGTCTTGGCTTAAAAGTTAAGGGGTTTATCTCAGGGCATGGTAATGATGTTTATAGCTTAGCAACCCTAAAGTCTCTATTAGCACATCCTATAGAAATGAAGGCATTTAGACGTCAACCACATCAATCCGTCACTCACAGTGAATAATTATTTGATTTTGTATTTAGATAAAAAATTAGGAGTTCACATGTTACGAATACTAACTATTGGCTTAATACTGTTTTCATCTTTGACTTTTGCCAAAGTTGAATGGCAATTTAAGGTACAGGGCAGGGTTACCGGACAACCTGTCATTTATAAGAATCTTGTTTATGTTTTAGCGGGACAATCTCTATCTGTTCTGAATAAATCAGGAGCGTTGCAATGGCAATATAAGCTAAAAGCTAAAACCTACAGCAAAGTTGTAATAGAAAACGACACTATTTACTTATTAGCAGATAATGGCCTTCATGCAATTAGCCTAAACGGCTACAAAAAGTGGTTTTTTGCATCATTAGATAAACCCCTCAGCATAGAGGGTGAAACCTGGGGGTGGGGCAAAGGACAATTTGTTGATCCTTGGTCGTGGTACCGTTCTAGCCCTGTTATCGTCAAAGACAAAGTCATTTTTGGTAATGCTAATGGCACATATGCAATATCGAGTAAAACAGGCGAGAAATTATGGCAGGTAAATACCGGTGTTACTCAAACAAAACCAGCTTATTCTGATGGTATTGTGGTTATTGGCAGTTGGGATAATCACTTGTATGGTATTAACGAAAATGATGGTTCAATTGCATGGAAATTTACCTCACGCATACCACAAGGTGCAATGGAAAATTGGAATGGTTGGGAAGGGTTTAACTTAGATCCCATCATTTATAATGGTATGGTTTATGTGGGTAACCGCGGCTCTTATTTTTATGCCATTAATGCTAAAACCGGTATTGAACAGTGGAGTAGCCAATATGCTGGTACTTGGGTTGGTTCTGCTGCAATAGAAAGTAACGGCGAGATATTCTTTGGTACGTCAGATGGTTATTCATTAGTTGGTTTGAACGCAAAAACCGGGTCACAAACACTGTTACATTTAAATGACTTTTATAACTTTGCTCAACCTCAAGCAAACGATACTACGGTTTATTTTGCCACAGTTTCAGGAGAACTTTTTGCGGTCAATAAAAAAACATCTCAAAGCAAGTTGATATTCTCAACGCCGCAGAGCATAAAAAACTCCCCTAATGTTGTTAAAGAAACAGGCGGACTAAAACGGCAGTATGGTGTTGAAGGAAATTACACTAACGCCACTGAATTTAAAGACATTGAACATATGCATAAACAATTAGATTCAATATTAAGTGTCACGCTAGATGATCAAATGATCTATTTAGGCAGCGCTAGTGGCAATGTTTACGCGATAAGTTTGTAATTTAACTAACAAAATTTTAGGTGAAAAAATGAATAGTATAATCAAAGCAGTAATAGTAATTTTATTGACATTCATAGGATATGTATTGCCGGTTAATGCTAACAACATCCCACTAAATAGCGACAATTTTACCGTTGAAGGTAAAAAAGCCAAGTTTACCGAGTATAAAGGAGAAACAAGCTTACTATTGAACGATGCGAGTGCAACAATTACTGGTATATCTTTTATCAATGGTATTATTGAATATGACGTTGCCTTTGCTGAGCAAAGAAACTTTGTTGGAGTGAAGTTTCGACAGCAAGATAGTAAAAATGCTGAAGAGTTTTATATTAGGCCACATCAATCAGGTAACCCTGATGCCAATCAGTATACACCCGTTTTTAATGGCCTTGCTGCTTGGCAGCTTTATCATCAAGGTTTTGCCGGTAAAGTTAATTACAACTTTGATGGTTGGAATCATGTAAAAATTATTGTTGCCGATAAACGTGGTGAAGTTTATATCAACGACATGCAAAAACCGGCCTTCAGCATTGCTGAATTTTTACGACCCACAGAGAGTGGATCAATTAGTTTTTCATCAGCAAGAGCTGATGCATATATTGCCAATGTTTCTATTGTAAAAGACGATAAAAGCCAAACATTATCAAAACATTTACAAGGCACAAAATTATCTGATGATAGCAAGCGTGTGAATTATGTTTCAAAATGGCATGTATCGGATAGTTTTTCAGAAAAACAATTAGCCAAAACAACAGAATTAAATCAACAAGAAATAGCGCAAATGAATTGGCAGCCACTTTCTGTAGATAGCTATGGAGTTCTAAATATGGCTCGTGTACAAGGAGTTAGTCAAGCAAGTAATACAGCCTTTGCTAAATTCTCCATAGATTCCAATAAAACCCAAACAAAGGCACTTCATTTTGGCTATAGCGACAAGGTAAAGGTGTTTGTAAATAACACCCTTGTGTACGCAGGCAATAATAGTTTTCGTTCAAGAGATTATCGATATTTAGGTACTATAGGGCTATTCGATACGATTTACTTACCTTTAAAAGTGGGAAAAAATGACATTAGTTTTGCTGTATCTGAAAGGTTTGGTGGTTGGGGTATCATGGCAAAATTTGATGATTGTGATTCCTGTTGATAAAGATTGAAATCCTTTTAGTTATATCTTCTTCTCTTTGAGATTAAGTGGCTAGAGTTATTCGAGCGGTAAGTTTGAATGTTTATAAGTGCCCTCGGTGTATGCTTGTTTCAATAATTTATCTAGGCACTGCATTTAATTTTAATTTTGATTAAAAAATCAAAATTAAAATTAAAATATGTTGTTATGGAAAAACATCAAGAATTATTAATAGCATTAAGAAAAGTGATCAGAGCTATAGATTTACATTCAAAGCACCTGAGTAAGACCTCAGGTTTAACTAGCCCACAATTATTAATTCTGCTAGAAATAGATAAAATTTCTGGCGTGAATTCAAGTCAGGTGGCGAAAGTGTTAATTTAAGTGCTGCTACCGTGACAAATATTCTTGATAGGTTAGAAAATAAAAGCCTTATTACCAGGGTGCGAAATACCCAAGACAAACATAAAGTAAGCTTATATTTAACCAAAGATGGCAAGGCGCTTTTGCTCAATGCCTCACAAGCGCTGCAAGAGCATTTCATAGAAACTTTTCTAACTTAGCACAATGGGAACAATCACAACTATTATCGTCAATGGAGCGAATTGCGGAAATGATGAATGCTAATGAAATAGGCGCTGCACCATTATTAGAACTAGATGCCATGAGCGCCAGTAGTGTCAACATTGCTATGAAAAGTAAGATTAACGCTCCTAATGATTAACGTAGTAAGTGTAAAAAGTGTAGATGCTTGTGGTATTGATCGATAATATTATTGATCACCGCAGTTTTTGACCAGCCCATAATGTCATAATCCTGCCCCCCATCAACCAAGTGAACTTCTGCACGATAGTAACTTTGCTCATCTTCATCTGCTTCACATACAAAGTCAGGTTGTGAATACTTTCGAGCAAGAACCCGATAAACAAACTCTTGCTCTTCACCATGATCAACAATTAAGCTCAGTCCACCTTCATGTGAAATTTCAACATTGATTTGGCTTTCCTGTAATTCTTTAGCCACTAAATCAAATGCAGGTAGAGCTGTCTGACTGATGAATTTATTGACATTAACCTTATTTGGGAAATCAACAATGTTTTTTAATCGCATCTGCCAACTATCATTATTCTCACTGCTCGAATGAGGTATTGCTGTGATCAGCTGGCTTTCTTGTTTAAAAGCTTCAACTCTCAACGCTTTAATCAAGCCAATAATAGCAAGCAATAACACGATAGCAAAAGGCAAGGCACTCGCAATAGTCATGGTTTGTAGTGCATTAAGGCCACCCACTAGCAACAATATTGCAGCAACTACGCCAATACCTACAGCCCAATAAACACGCTGCCATAACGGGGTATCATTTCTGCCATGTGAACAAAGCATATCAACCACCATAGCGCCAGAGTCACACGATGTGACAAAAAAGATCACGATCATTAATACGCTAAAAAAAGAAAGCACTGTGGTTAACGGGAAGTTTTCAAGAAAAACAAATAACGCTACTGACGAATCTTGGTTTACCATATCGCCTAAGGCAACGACTCCTTGGCTATAAACCAAATCAATGGCACTATTGCCAAAAATAGTCATCCACAATAAAGTAAATACCGTGGGTATCAGCATGACACCTAAAATGAATTCTCTGATAGTGCGACCACGAGAAATTCTAGCAATAAATAAACCAACAAAAGGTGCCCACGCAAGCCACCAACCCCAGTAGAATATTGTCCAACCACCTATCCAATCTGTCTTTTTATAAGCAAATAAATTAAAAGTGTTATGTATTATATCTGCTAAATAATCACCCATGTTTTGTAAGTAGGCCTGCAATAAAAATACTGTTGGGCCAAGCACAAAAATCAACACTAACAAGACAACGGCCAAAATCATATTGGCTTCAGATAATCGTTTTATTCCTTTATCTAACCCCGTTGCAACGGATGTAACCGCAAGCGCTGTTATTCCACACATAATAATTATTTGATTGGTGGTAGAAACATCAATACCGAACAAATAGCTAAAACCCGCATTAACCTGCGAAGCACCTAAACCCAGTGAGGTAGCGACACCAAAAACCGTGCTGACTACCGCAAAAACATCAACTAGATGCCCTGGCCATCCATATATCCTTTCACCAATCAATGGATACAAAGCTGAACGTAAGGTCAGGGGTAAATTGTGACGATAACTAAAATACGCTAACACTAAGGCAACAATTGCATATATCGCCCAAGCATGTAGCCCCCAGTGGAAAAAAGTCATCTTCATCGCTTCTTGAACCGCAGCAACTGTACCCGTTTCAGCCGTGGGCGGTGATAAATAGTGCATCAATGGCTCAGCCACACCAAAGAACATTAAACCAATGCCCATACCCGCGGCAAATAGCATTGAAAGCCAAGAGGCTAATGAATAATCTGGTGTTGCATGATCAGGTCCTAAACGAATCTCCCCATAACGAGAAAACCCTAAGAAAATAACAAAAAAGAAGATGAATGCCACGGTCAGCACATAAAACCAACTACCATTGTCAACAATGCTTGCCTGAATCAGAGTGAATAAACTTTGCGCTTGTTTAGGTAGCGCTACGGTATAGAGTAAAAGAGCAATGATGATGGATGAGGCACCAACAAATACCTTTTTATTTAATTGACTCTTAACAGGTGTGGACAAATCATTCCCCTAAATTTAATTCGTATTGATATTATATCTGCTTAAACCATGCTGTAAACAATAGTGAAAACAAACAAGCACCGATCTATAAAAAGCCATTGCAGCACAATATTTCCTTGTTTTTGTTGAAAAAAAACTATTCATTGCTAAGCTTAGAATGAAAATAATTATAATTAGAACTCTAACATTATTTAACTAACACCTTTCACTTTAGCAAAATAGTCAAAGAACTAAGGGATAATCAATATGAAATTCACGAAGCTGCATTGTGCTGTGTTAACAGCAATAGCGGCATCAAGCTCTCTCTATGCCGAGGAAGCGAAAAAGCAAGAAAAAGCAAAAATAGAAATCATTGAAGTTACCGCCACTAAACGTACTGAGTCCATTCAAGAGGTTCCGGTCACCGTCACCGCATTAACGGGTGATAGCTTAGAAAAACTTGGCGTTTCAAGTTTTGACGAGTATGTCGAGTTTTTACCAAATGTCGTTTTTCAGGGCACAGGGCCTGGACAAAATGAGATATATATTCGAGGTGCGGCAACCACACAAACCAGCATAGCCGTTTCTTCTGTTCAAGCATTACAACCGTCCGTTGCCTTTTATTTAGATGAGCAACCCGTTTCAATGCAAGGACGAAATTTAGATATTTTTGCTACCGATGTAGAGCGTGTTGAGGTTTTACCCGGACCACAAGGCACGCTTTTTGGTGCTAGCTCTCAATCGGGTACAGTGCGATTAATAACCAACAAACCAAACCATGATGGCTTTTCCGCAGGTTTTGATACCAGCACTAGCTCCACAACGGGCGGCGACATGAGTAATTCAGTTGAAGCATATTTCAATATGTCTTTAACTGACTCCCTAGCTGTACGCGTCGCCACTTATAATGATCACCAAGGCGGTTGGATAGACAATATACTGAATGTACCTGGTGAAGGTGGCTATAACGGTAGTGCAGTAGTCATTAGTCGAGTTTCTGGTGGTGCATTAACAAATCCTGAAAATGTCCCTGTGACCGCGCCAAAAAATGATGCGTTAGTAGAAGATAATTTTAATACTGCGAACTATGCTGGAGCACGTTTTGGTTTATCGTATTTAATCAATGATGAATGGGAGCTTTTAGTTCAACATACCCAACAATCTCTCGATACCGAAGGTGTGTTTGCTTATGATCCAAACCTTGAGGGTGAATCATCAACTAACCGTTTTGTACCAGAAAATAACAATGATGACTTTGGCTTAACCACTTGGACATTGGAAGGTCGGCTTGAGCATCTTGATGTCGTTTATACCGGTGGTTATCTAGATAGAGATATCAATTCAACCATTGATTACACTGGCTATACCAATGGAGGCTCATTTGCTGCGTATTATGCCTGTAATTATGCTGGTGCGCCTGAAACACAAGAGTGTGTTGATCCAACTAAATTTTATAAAGAACAAACTAGTACGTCACGTATCACCCATGAGTTTCGTGTTAATACATCCGCTGAAAACCGCTGGCGTGTCACTGCGGGTGTTTTTTATGACTCTCAAGAATTATCAACGGTTGGCCAATTTCAATTAGGTAATACCGATTTACCATATTTTACTGATTTACAAAGAAAACTTTCAGGTAATGAAGGTATTAACAGTGATGGTGGACCTTTCTCTTCTGAAATTAGCTTTGTTAATGATATCACCCACACTATAGATCAAATAGCCGTATTTGGTCAGTTAGAGTTTGATATAACTGACACTGTTACGGCAAGTTTTGGTGCGCGTTGGTATCAAATTGATGACAAGTTTAAAGGTGCTACCACAACGGTAGATGTGAGTGGCAGATTACGCGCCTTTGGTGATGGTAGTGATGCAGCCTTAACCGAGTTTTTTGGTGAAGAAGAAGCTGCCGCAATTCAAGCCGCTATTGCAAGTGGTCAATTGGAAACCAGCTTGCTTGATAGTGATGGTACGCTAACGGTAGATGACACTATCATAAAAGCATCACTTGATTGGAAAGTGTCAAACGATGTGATGGTTTTTGCCTCATACTCAGAAGGGTTTAGGCCTCCTGTTACTAACCGAGTAGGTGGCGGCTTGGCTAAAAACCAAGAAGGCGCCTTTGATGGTTTTCGTATTCCTGTGTACTCCACCACAGATAGCTTAGATAATGTTGAATTTGGTATTAAATCAACATTATTTGATCAAACATTGCGCATAAATGCTACAGCCTATTATTCAAAAATATCTGATCTGCAAACATCACGATTTGACCCAACCAATATCAGTTTCTTAGTTTTTACCGATAACGTTGGTGATGCTGAAATTAAAGGTATTGATGGTGACTTTACCTGGGTAGCAACTGATAATTTGGTAATTTCTGGTGCGTTTAGTTTTATTGATACTGAGCTAACATCAGTCAATGATGAACTGGCTGGTATTGCGCCTTCGGTGGGTAGTCAACTACCTTACTCTGCGGAGTTTTCAGGTAACTTACAGGCCGAATATTTCTATCATATTGCTAAAGATATGACAGGTTATATTAACGGTTCGATAAGCTACACCGGAGACAGATTAGCAAGTATGAGTATGGATGCTTATGTGCTAGAAGATGCCACTGATTTAGTCTATGGCACAGGATCAGGCTTAAGTATTCAAAAAGAAGCTGACATATACTCTGGTGTTAATTACCAAGACAGTAATGGACAAACATTCGCGGGTGGCCGTTATGTACAAGATAGTTACATTTTGGCAAATATAAGTTTTGGTGTAACTAACGATGAATGGAAAGCTGAACTATTCATCGATAACTTAACCGATGAAAGTGCAATATTATATATTGATACTCAACAGTTTACGCCAAAAGTTGTTACCAATAGACCTCGCACTATTGGCTTTAGGTTCTCGTATGACTTTTATTAAGGCTTAAATCAAGTAAAGTAGTAAATCTACAAGCCAAATTATGCCGTTTGATGTTTGTATCAAACGGCATTTTATTGATAAAGTACTGAGCTATTCATTTAGCACTTTAAAAAGAAATACTCGCTAACCTTCCATGGAGCCAAGTCATTGGACAAAACATCCTTCCCCTCAATTGAAGTACAGTTAAAATCAATTCAACAATTGATTCAAACGACAAAATTCTATGACGCCATTAAACAAAGCAAGCAGCTACTAGAACAGATTACCGATAAGCAACAGAAAATTGAACTATGGTATTTAATCGCCGTTGCCCAACGCTATGCCAAAGACTATTCCAAGGCCTTGATTAGTATTAACGAATTACTTAAACATGATGAAACTCACAGCCGAGCTAATCAAGAGCAAGGTTATATCCATCTTGCATTACATCAGACTGAACAGGCTAAAATTTCATTTGAAAGTGCGGTAAAACTCAATCCAAGCCTAGTCGCCAGCTGGAAAGAACTAATTCAATTTTATCGAGAAGCAAAACAACAAGAAGATGTACAACGAGCCGCAAATCAGCTGGCCAAACTAAAAGAATTACCGCCTGCCTTACTCGCGGTAACAGAATTAATGCATGAAGGAAAGTTATTAAAAGCAGAACAAATTTGTCGGCATTTTTTACAAAACAATAAACGCCATGTCGCAGGGATGTGCTTGCTTGCTGAAATAGGTATTGAGCTAAAAATTTATGATGACGCAGAGTTTTTGCTTGCCAGTGCACTTGAGTTAGCGCCTACTCATATTCATGCGCGCTCTCAATACCTGAACTTACTTATCCGATTAGGAAAATACAAAATTGCAGAACAGCAAGTTGAAAAATTACTCGTTGTGCAACCTGACAACTTAAGCTTTAAAATAGCCAAAGCCAGTGCTTTAACCGGTTTAGATAAAATAGAGCAAGCCATTATCCTCTTTGAGCAAGCCATTGCACAAGCTACAGCCCGAACCACAGAAAACGGTAAGCAAATTGCTGGCTTTTATTTGCAATTAGGGCATGCACTTAAAGCCAAAGGTGACATAGGACAAGCTGTTGCTGCTTATCAAAAAGCGTATCAATTAAATCCAAATTACGGTGATGCATTTTGGAGTTTAGCCAATACTAAAACGTATCGTTTTAGCGATGAAGAAATTGCCCAAATGCAAGCACAACAAGATATTAAAGATTTAACGATAACAGACAAAGTTCAACTACATTTTGCTACCGGTAAAGCCTTTGAAGACAGAGAAGACTACAAGCATGCCTTTCAAGCTTACCAACAAGGCAATAAGTTACAACATACTCATAATGGTTTTGACATCAATAAAATGGAGCGGCAAGTAGATGAGCAAATAAAACACTGCAGCGTCGAGTTATTTGAAAGCCGTGGACATTTAGGACTTAACCTACCCGATCCTATCTTTATTGTTGGTCTACCACGTGCTGGTTCTACCTTACTTGAACAAATACTTGCCTCACACAGTCAAGTTGACGGCACTATGGAACTGCACAATATTTTGGGTTTAGCATCACGGCTACGCGGTCGTAGCAATAATCAAAGTATTAATCAAGGTAATAAAGAAAACCAATACCCCAAAAATTTAAGTGAAATAAATCAAGATTATTTTAAACGCTTTGGGCAACAGTTTATTGATGAAACTCGAGTATACCGTGAACAAGCGCCACTATTCATCGATAAAATGCCCAATAACTTCCTACATATAGGTTTGATCCGTTTAATACTGCCAAATGCTAAAATCATTGACGCAAGGCGCTCACCAATGGCTTGTTGTTTTAGCGGTTTTAAGCAATTATTTGCCGAAGGGCAAGACTTTAGTTACAACCTTGATGACTTAGGTCGTTATTACCAAGCTTATCTAAAATTAATGACGCATTGGGATAAGGTATTGCCGGGCTTTGTTTTAACCGTGAACCATGAGGATGTTGTTGATGACTTGGAAAAACAGGTGCGAAGAATGCTTGATTTTTGTGGCTTAGCGTTTGAACAATCATGTCTTGATTTTCATAAAACCAAGCGCAATATAAAAACACCAAGCTCTGAGCAAGTTCGTCAACCTATCTATAAAAGTGCCACCGAACAATGGCGACACTTTGAGCAGCATTTGGCACCTTTGAAAAAGGCGCTTCTGAAATAGAAATTTCGGACTTAACTGTCTATAAATTATTATTTTTTAGGGCATTCCATTTTGTTATCGCTTCTGGGATGCCATTTTGTGCTTTGATGTACAAATTGAGCAGACTAATTTCGCGACATTGATACTGTTCTTCAGTAATAGCAGGCACCTCAATGAGTCTGATGTCAGCTTTCTCTTTGGCGCAACGACGAAAGTAGTCTGAAAATTCTTTCACGGTTGTACATCTTTTTCCATCACCACCAAATGCTTTAACTAAACTAATAACGTCTAACCTTTTATCGGAACAATTATAGATGTCTGCATTACTGTTTTTACCCAGATGGAAAATGTCATTACGCATATAAATAATAATAACGTTGAGATCATCACGCAAAAAATGAATTAAGTCATTTAACTGAAAGTTAAAACCGCCATCACCAGTAATAACAACTGCAACATCACTTCCCCCTGTATGTTGCAACTGCTTACAGGTTGCTCTCGCATACGGTAGGCTTGTCCCCATTGCTGCATACCATGGGTTGGTTATCCAGCTTCGCCCTAAACTCGACATTCTTGTTTTTAAGCTGTATGAGGCAAAATAGGAATTACCTATCTCTGGAAAATAGACATAAGGATTTTCATCTTGCATTTGCAAGTGATTAAGTACCTTGGTTAAATTATGAAAATCTACCCGCTCTTCATCAATAAGCGTTGCTGACTCTTGATAAATATTCTGAAAATTGAAGGAAGGTATATCAGCTTCCATCAAATAGTCGAGCGTTGTAATAATATCTCGCTCTAATTGAGAGGTTCCTTTCAATACGGTTCTATTTTCAAATACACTGAGTAAATGAGTACCTGTAGCAAAAGCTGTGTTCGTGTCCAATTGGTTAATACTAGTTGCTATCTCTAGCACATAGTCTACTTCGTTCTCAATATAGTCTCGCATCTTAGCATCGCTGAAAACGCCGTTATAAGCACCTAAGCTTAATGGTTCAAACTCGTCCAAAATGCCTTTTGCTAGCCAACTCGTTACATAGGGTATTTGATATTTTTCACAGAATTTTTTAACTTTACCTAAAAGTGCCTTGTTCAGTTTCGCTTTTTCTCCTAAGAACAACAATGGTTTTTTGGCCGCATTAAGCTTGGCAATAATTTGTTTGGCGACTGACTGTGCACCTTTAAGAATAAATACTTCCTGCGGTAGCTTTTCTATAGAACTAGGCAGTTGAATGGCCTGAGTTTTACTGAGAACCAAGTCTCGAGGAATTTCAATAAACACGGGTTGCTTACTCAAATAGGCATGTGAAACCAATCGAAAAAAGTGCTCCGCAGCAACATTGGGTTGCCCTGCGCTTCTAGCCCCTGATAGTCGTTCAGAGCGCATTCCTAACGCTTTAAAAGCGTCTAGTGCCGCGTCATATTGAGTTTGCCAAGTAGAGAATGAACTTACGGTGTGATGCAATGCCATCTTATTAATTTCATTCTCACTAGGGGCTCCAGAGATAAAAATGACTGGCAGTTTTTCTGTAATAGCCAAGGCTGCGGCAGATACGCAAGGTAAGCTGCCAACAGTATAAGTAGTTAAACAAACACCAAGTCCTTCTATTTCTGCTTGGCCACAAGCGGTAAAACCTGCATGCATTTCATTACTTGATGGGCAAACTGAAAGTTCTTTTTCAAACGCGCCAATTAAATTTGCCGCATAATCACCGCCAACACCATACATACGCCGACAGCCAAAAAACTTCAATACCTCGACCATAGCTTCACCTAAAGAAGGTAAGGATGAAGCATATTCTTCGCCAAAGTTTTGTGCGTATTTATCTACTACATTATTCATTGCTATTCCTCGGTCTGAATCTACATATTTTACTTTTATTGGCAGGAAATTTGACTAAATAAAGCCAATATTGCTTTTCTTTGATAACCATAGAGTAGACGATTTAAAGAGAGTAGATAATAACGTGGCGATGAAGAATTAAAACAAGACTGTAAACTTATTACAACAGTGACTTTTGTAACAATATAGCCTGCACTGTAGATAAATTTAAGTTAAAACGAACTCCGTAGCATTTAGTCGCAATTATTGGATTGTTTGTCGATTTTGCTTTTGTGTAATTTGAATTTTAAAGCTAATCTAGGGTAACAATAAAATGGGATAGCAATTTATGAAACAGTCAATGATTATCAACGGAAAAGAGCATGAAATTGATGTAGATGGTGATATGCCGCTACTGTGGTTTCTTCGGGATGAATTAGAGTTCACCGGTACCAAATTTGGATGTGGTAGTGGTTTATGCGGAGCTTGTACTGTTCATGTTGATGGCCAAGCCATTCGTTCATGTATTACACCTGTTAGCACTTTGGTTGATAAGAAAATTACCACTATTGAAGGATTATCTGAAAAGGGTGATCACCCACTGCAAAAAGCATGGCTGAATAATAAAGTGCCTCAATGTGGTTATTGTCAAGCTGGCCAAATCATGAATGCTGCCAGTTTATTAGCGGTGAATGCCGCACCAAGTGAGCAAGAAATTGAAACGGCAATGCAAGGTAATATATGTCGTTGTGGTACCTATCAGCGAATTAAAAAGGCCATTGCTGAAGCCGCTGATACTTTAAGCAAGGAGGCTTAACATGAGTATTTCAAACATAAGTCGTCGAGACTTTTTAAAAACTGCCGGTGTTGCTACTGGTGGCTTGGTTCTAAGTGTTGCACTGCCTGTAAATGCGCTAGCGGAAAAAGGAATCATGAAGGATAGTGGGACTAGCTTTAATGCCTTTATTCACCTAGCGGATAATGGTGATACGGTTATCTATTGTGGAAGATGCGAAATGGGGCAAGGCATAAGTACCGCCTTGCCGTCTGCTGTTGCCGATGAAATGGAAGCTGATTGGCAGCGTGTTACTGTTCAGCAAGGTGATGCTGATGAAAAGTATGGCCCTCAAGCTACCGGAGGTTCAGCGAGTATTCGTGTGATGTATCAACCAATGCGTGAAGCAGGGGCTACCGCAAAGGCAATGTTAATTGCCGCAGCAGCCAAGGTTTGGAAAACTTCACCGGATAATTGTTTTGCTCAATCACATTTTGTTATCAATAAAACTAATCAGCAAAAACTTAGCTATGGTGAATTAGCTAGCATTGCTGCCAATATGCCCATTGCTGAAAAGCCAGTGCTTAAAAAGAAAAGTGACTTTAATTACATTGGTAAAGAATTACCTCGACATGATCAAGGAGAAGTGATTGTTGGTAAACGTATTTATGGTGTCGATACTAAACTACCGGGTTTGAAATATGCTGCTATTGTTCATTGTCCTGTATTAGGCGGTAGTCTAAAAAGTCTTGATAAAGCAGACGCGCTGAAAGTTAAAGGGGTCAGTGACATTGTAGAAATTCCACGTTTTGACATACCGTTTGGCTCTATTGGTGGTGTTGCTGTGGTTGCTGACAATAGCTGGACAGCACAGCAAGCAGTGAAAAAATTGAAAATAGAATGGGATTTAGGTGAAAATGCCATTTACAACACTAAAGAGTATAAACAGCAATTAGTGGCTAATGTTGAAAAGCCTGCAACCTTGGCCTCAGAACGTGGCGATGTTGACAAAGCTTTTAAATCAGCAAAACACAAAATTGCCGCTACTTATACCGGTGGGCACCTTTCACATGCACCTATGGAACCTAATGCGAGTGTCGTCTGGGTACAAAAAGATTCATGTGAGGTGTGGGCATCAACGCAAAGCCCTGCCGATATTCAAAAAGTATTAGGGCAATACCTAAAACGTGAACCTAAAGATATCGTTGTTCATGTGGCAATGGCAGGCGGTGCATTTGGTCGTAAATTCAAATGTGACTACGTACACGAAGCAGCGGTTATCTCGGAAAAAACTGGCGCACCTATTCAGCTTATTTGGTCACGTGAAGAAGATATGCGCACCGGCTACTATCATTCAATTAATGCTCAACACATTGAAGCGTCAATGGATGAGAGTGGTAATGTCACCGGTTGGTTACACCGCGCTGCTTTCCCATCAATTGCAACCTTGTTTAACCCCTCTTTGGAGAGAGCTCCTGATGATAGTTTAGGTGAGGTGACCAATCATTTGTTTGGCGTGGAGAATTTCCGTGCTGAATCAGGAGATGCTAAGGCGCATACGCGTATAGGCTGGTATCGTGCTGTTTATGCGATATTTTATGGATTTGCTTTTGGTACATTCGCCGACGAACTCGCTTATAAATCAGGTAAAGATTCATTGTCTTTTGTTAATCAACTGTTTGACAACAATCCAAACAAAGAGCAGCAAGAACAAATCAAACGTGCAAAAGATATTCTGGCCGTTGCTGCCGATAAATCAGGCTGGCATAATCGCTCAAAACTACCTAAAGGCCAAGGTATTGGCTTAGCTGTACACTATAGCTTTCGAAGCTTTGTTGCAATGGCGGTACATGTTGAAGTCAAAGGAGACGATATCAAAGTATTGAATGTTGATTGTGCGATCGATTGTGGACAAGTGCTCAACCTTGATGGTGCCACGGCACAAATGGAAGGCGCTGTTGTTATGGGGATGTCATTGGCATTAAGCACCGAAATCACCTTTAGAGATGGTGCTGTGGTTAACTCAAATTTTCATGATTATCCTGTTATGCGTATTACAGACATGCCGAATGTCAGAGTACATATCCCAGATTCAGATGAAAACCCTACAGGATTAGGTGAACCCGGAGTTGCTCCTTTTGCGCCAGCATTAAGCAATGCCGTTTTTGCCGCATCAGGTAAGCGCTATAGAGATTTACCTTTTAAACCATTGGCAGTGTAAGAGTTGCGTATAAGGAAGTATTTTCGATGAGTAATCACTTGTCACACTTACTCGCTAAGTGGTACCCCAATCGAGATAATTTCGATTGGGTATTAGCAACTATTTATGATACTGATGGGCCTTGTTATCGAAAGCCCGGTGCCATGATGTTATTTAGCAGCCAAGGTGAGCAACTAGGCATGATAAGTGGTGGCTGTTTAGAATCGGATATTGGCATTAATGCTCAAAAGGTGATGCAATCTGGCCAGCCTATGTTGGTGTGCTACGATGGTTCTGATGAAGATGATTTATCGTTCCATTTGGGTATTGGTTGTGGTGGCACCATTTATATTATGCTGCAACAGATTAGCGCTCAGAATGATTATTTGTCGTTAACACAAGTATATAACGCCCTTAAACAACGTATCTCAGGGTTCTTTTATCAAAGTATTGTTGGTAATCATATTGATGATCAGGCTTATTTTGAGACCGAAAATATTAACGATATTGCCGTTACGGCCACGTTAGTTCAATCACCCAAAAGTGATACCAGTAACAATAGAAATTGGTTAGCAACCCCCATTATACCCGAACCCCATCTTCTGGTTGTGGGTGGCGGTATTGACGCTCGTCCTTTGGTGAATATGGCAAAGCAATTGGGCTGGAAAGTTTCTTTATGGGATCCTCGCTCAGCTAATGCTCGAAAAGAGTATTTTTCAAATGTCGATCATATTATAAAAGGTGAAGCAAACGTACTAACTTCTTTTGTTGTCGAAAAAGATGTAAACGTTGCCGTTTTGATGAGCCATAATGTTGGGATAGATGCTCATGCCTTGCATGCTCTGGCAACAACAGATCTTCAATATATGGCTTTGCTTGGTCCTAATAATAGAAGACAAAAAGTTATTACTCAGGCTAACATTGAAGAAGAGTCTTTGTCTTTTGTATTCGCTGGGCCTTCTGGCCTAGATATTGGGGGCACACTACCTGAGAGCATTGCATTATCAATACTTGCAGAGTGCCATGCAAGTTTGTACAACAGAAACGCCCAATCGATTAGCAAAGCATTATGAAAGGCAACGGCTTCAATTTGAAAATCATTCTGCTCGCCGCAGGTAAAAGTGAGCGGTTTAACGGCATAAAATTATTAGCCAAAGTACAACAACAAAGTGATTCAATCACTCTGATCCAACATGTTTTACAGCAAATTTCAAAAGCTCTAAATATTCTAAATATAGATGAAAGCAATCTGCACGTGGCAACAGGTGGTTATCATTCTCAATTAGAACAATTAATCGCTAATCAATATTCACTTAGTTATTGCGAAAATGCCCACTCTGGTTTGGGTCACACTATTGCTCAGTCGGTTGAAAAAACTCTCAAAAATGAAGATAACATCAGCCATATAATGATCACATTGGCTGATCAAGTCGCTTTAAATTCTGATGATTACGTTAACTTGATCAAACAGTCTTTTGCGACGCCAGACAAATTGATTTGTGCAAAAGTAGGTCAGGAAATAATGCCACCGGCTATTTTTCCTTATGATTATTTTACTGATTTAATGACTTTGAAAGGTGACAAAGGGGCTAAAGCTCTTTTGCACGTAAATAAGGAAAACCTGAAGCAGGTATTATTATCTAATGCGGCAGTAGATATTGATACAGAAGACGACCTCATTAACTGGCGTAAGAGCAATATATAAATTTGGCTATCTTTCCAATGGATTAGGCTACTGAGGGTTTACCACCAATGCTAACTCAGAGCGGCTAGAAATATTTAACTTACGATATACTTTATAAAGATGATTAGAAACGGTTGATGGCGCCACCCCTAATTCTCGAGCTGCCTCTTTAAAGGAGAGTCCACGGGTAATCGCTTGTACTACCTCTTTCTCTCTGGCACTGAGTAGATCGAATGGGCTTTTTTCCCAAAGCGAAATGCAAAATAAATCGCCCAAGGTTTCTTTATCAAAGTGTAAATGACCTAGTGCTAAGCCATCTTTTTTCTCTTGTAAGTTAAAGGGTAAACGCCCCAATGGATCTTCTGGGTAATGCTGTTTTAACATTTCAATAAATCGCGGTTGCACCTCAAAAAACAAACCGTGTTTATCACATATCGCTAAGGCGGCTTTATTAGGGGGCTCATTTTGTTGCTGTAGGTGTAAAAAATATGCATGAGAAGCCGCGTTCACCAAGTGATGCATCATGCGCTGTAGTAAGTTTTTATCATTTTCGCTAAAGGTTTTTTCTCGATCAAAACGATATAAACTAACCAAACTGACGATACCAGTAGATTCATCCTCTAATATCACGCCCATAACTCGCTCAACGCCATATTGAGAAAAAAACTTTCGGTATAGCTCACTATGATAGAAAGTCTTATCGTCCATTATCGTTGAAAGTTCTACGACACAACCAGAAGCAAGCTTCAATGCGCCATAAAAAGGATTTATCATCTTATTTTCTGCTAATGCATTAGGGTAACTATCATCTACTCCAAGTACATCGACACTATGAAACCCTTTGGAGTTTAAGTGACCTGTTCCCCAAAGAGCACCGTCAAAATCTATTATCTGCGCCAATTCAGTTAAGGCTCTACGACGGTAATCTTGAATACCTTTCCCAGCCGAGTGGTAAAGGCGTGTTATGCAGACATCTATTTCATTCATTGCGTTTTATTCCTCCTGACATACTAGGATTGCAAACCATCTTTTCTTGTCCCGTAAACTAACCAGAGTGACTATAGGCTATATTTACTATTTATATTTTTACTGACAAGCGCACAATGTGTTCATTAAAACCAAATACATTAACATGCAAAAGGTAACTCATGGATACTAACTTAACAATTACAGAGCAATTAGTGCCAAATGAAGACAAGTTTAACAATGACTTCTTTAAACGCTTCAATTTGCGCCACAATGATGCCCCCTTGCAACTGAATGACGATGTTAGCAAAAACTATGTATTCCCAACATTCTATGGCAATGCCAGTTGCTCTATCGCTATTTTCCACTGTGATTATGAAGCCGCCCTAGCCATGATGCCTAGCCCAACCATGAAGCCGGTTAGAATGACACGCGGTCGTGCTTTGGTGATTTTTTCTTGTTATGAATACCGTAACGTTTTAAACGTAGCCCCATATAACGAAATAGCCATGACCATTCCTGTCATGACAGATGGCGGAATGAACGTACCCGTATTATCTATGTTACTAGGGGATAAACTAGAAAAGTTTGGTTATTACGTCTTTGGTATGCCCGTCACCTCTCTAGAAAATCGCATTCGTGGTCGTAAAATTTGGGGCCTGCCAAAAAATGTAGAGCGTCTTGATATCACTCATGCAAATAATGTCGCCACCGCCAGGGCTTCGGTAGACGGAGAAGAGCCTTATCTTGAATTGAATATTCCTATGAATGGCAGTGCACAAGAATTTGATATTAAGTCTAACCTGTATTCTATTTTGGAAGGTCAACGCTTAACCAGTGCTACCGCCTTTAAAGGAAAATTTAATATCACCAAAAACATGAGCAGTTTATTTAAAAAATCTGCCAATACCAACAGTGCCAGCATTAAAATTGGTAAAGGGCCACAAGCCGATATGTTAAGAGCATTAAAAATTGAAAATGAAGCTTTCCAGTTTAGACATTGCGATTCAATGAACGCCTGTTTCGATTTAGCTCATAAGAAGGTATAACAATGAAAAACAAAAAGAACTACCTAGTATTTGGTGCAGGCGCTATTGGCACAACAGTAGCAGCTTGGTTAAACGATGGCGATTCACAAGTCAGCCTGTTTGATAAAGAAGAAATAAGTGAGCACATTAACCAACATGGCTTGGAAGTATATCAAGGCGATAAATCTGCCGATCGTTTCAAATCTAAAGTGAAGGCATATTCAAATTTAGATGACGTGCCAGCACCCGATGTAATTGTATTGTGCATTAAAAATTATAGTTTGGATGGCGTCAGTAAACTCTTGATAGAGAAATTTGGCAAAAACGCACCGATTGTAGCTTTACAAAATGGCGTGGAAAATCAGCAAATTTTACCTAAGTATTTCAACAAAGTCATTTATGGAGTGGTGTGTTACAACGCTTGGGTCGATAGTTTTGGCGTAGTGGGTTATCAGAAAAAAGGCCCTATAGCACTTGGTCATAATGGCGGCATCACAGAGATTGACATAAATAATATTGTTGCCGATTTCAATAAAGGGGTTGAGACGCTTAATTATCCCAATTTAAACGATGCTGCTCACGCTAAAATTGTCATAAACCTCACTAACTCTTTAACTACTTTAGTGGCGTTGCATGAAAATGATCAGTCAAAAAGTAAAGCCTTTCAAAAATTACTTACCAGCATGACTTATGAAGGCATTAAGGTGATGAAAGCAGCCGGCTTTAAAGAAAGTAAACTTGGCGGTATGCCAAGCTGGTTACTAATAACAGCGGCAGGAGTATTGCCAGGTTTTATTACCCGCAAACCCTATTTGAAAAACCTTAAAAAGATGGTGGTATCAAGCATGGCGCAAGACATTATCGTTAATGGCGGTAGCACCAGTGAACTGGAGAGCATTAATGGTTATGTATTGTCATTAGCGAAAAAATATGGCATTAAAATCCCAGTAAACGATGCCATATACCAACTATGTAGAGAAGAATTTGTTAAATCACCATTTAAACCGATCACAGTAGACTCTATTTGGCAGCGCGTTTGCTCAAAATAAGGCAGGGATCTTATCCTGCAAACACCTATTTCAATATGGAGACAAAATAACAACAAAGACCATATCAAAAGTTATTGTTATTAAAGCATTAATTAATACATAACTGTTGGCACTGTATACTGACGAATTACTATTCGTAAAAATTTCATATCTTAATATTGTGCTATATTTATGGTAATGAATGCTCCGTTGGCTTGTAGCCATACAGTCTACTTTACGAAAGAAAACAACATGAATTATTTATATGCTGAATAAATTTGCGCTTTTCACCGTGATAGCAACTTGTATCGCTTATACCCCCTTTGGCGTATGTGATGGCCCTTCTGATTCTCCATCAATATTTGATCTGACACTCGAAGACTTACTCAATATTAAAGTCACTTCAGTTTCAGGGGTTGAGGAAACCATCGCCGATGCTCCTGCATCTATTGTTGTTATCACTGAGCAAGATATACGCCTGCGCGGTTATCATTCCCTCAATGAAATATTTGCCGACCTACCTGGTTTCGATAGTTATGTGCTCAACTCATCACGCTATATTAATGCCTATCAACGGGGCTATCGTACGCCATTTATGAGCCGTACCTTATTTCTAGTAAATGGCCGTACTCAGAATCACTTATGGGATCAAGTAGCTTACACTGAGCGACAATGGCCGTTAAGTAATATTGAACGTATTGAAGTACTTTATGGCCCGGCAAGCGCCATTTACGGACCGAATGCCTTTCTTGGTGTTATCAATTTAATCACCAAAGATGGCTCTGAGCTAGATAATGGTGAAGATAAAGTTGAAACTCGATTAGCTTATGGTAGCTGGAATACGGTTAATTTAGATATGAGCGTTCGCGGTAATCACAACAAGTTTCATTACGCTATTTCAGCCAAACTTTATCAAAGTGATGAACCTGATCTCAGTGATTTTGGCATAGACTATGGCTGGAACAGCAATGAATTGTATGGCAGCGAGGACATCTGGGGACCTTTATTACAATTAAAAACTCATGGCACACAGCTTGGAAAATATGCGAATCCAGCAGATGATTGGGGCATTATGGCAGAACTAGGGTATGGAAAATTCCAACTGAGCTACAGCAATTGGGAAATATCTGAAGGTTATGGTCCAAGTAATGCGGCGGATAAATCTCAAGCCGGAGTTCGCTGGATAAAAAATGCTACAGAGTATGCGTTAACACATGTCGGCAGCTTACTTGATACTGTCAATATCACCACACTTTTATCTTATAGAACTTCTCAGTTAAGTGGCGGTTGGGCGGAAGCAAGTATAGCAGCAGATGATGCTGCCTATTCTTATATCAGCTTCTCTGATTGGGATACACAGAATTCTGCCACTTTATTTGAGCAAGATTATGAACATCGCTTGAATCATAATTGGCAATTAAATGGCGGAATAAAATTTGAATACAAAGAATTAACTAAAGCATTTGATGTCTGCGGCTATTGGTCTGGCTCTTTGTGCAGCTCTGGCGCCGAACCACCGGGCCCATTGGGGTTTGGTGCAGGCGTTTTCGATAGTAGATCAGACACTTATGAACTACAGCCGGGTACATCAGGTACCATACCTGCAAGTAATATTAATAAAACTAAAAATTATGGTGCTTATTTGCAGGCAATTTATGATCAAGATAATTGGCGAGTCAGCACTGGTCTGAGTTATTACAATAATAGTGATTATGGCTCCAGCAGCAATCCTCGTATTTCTGTGTTATACCGCCTTAATGAACTTAGCCGAATAAAATTACTTTATGGTGAATCCTTCCAAGAACCTCCTAATATTTTATTATTTGGTGGCTGGAATGGTCGACGAGCCAACCCTGATTTAAATCCAGAAACCTTAAAAAATTATGAAATAATCTACCAGTTTCAACAGAAAATATGGCAGCACGAGCTTTCTTTGTACCAGACAGAATTCAACAATGTCATTAAAGAAGAAGCCTTAAACGCCGGACAACGGACAGTAACAGGTTTTGAATATCGGGGCAGGGTTCAATTTGATAACTTCATTGCAGCGAGCAAACAAATAACTGGTTATCTCTATTACACCTATACCGATAATAGCAGCAGTATTCATTATGAATACGATCATGTTGATGATGAATTTGGTGGTACCAGTAATGGTTGGTTTGAAGGCAGTACAGACATTGGAGATATCTCCCCTCACAAACTGAATGTTGGTATAAATATGCCGATAAAAGATAACTGGAATATCAATATTCGTGGTCAATATCATGGTAGTACTAAATTATATTCTCGTAATCGCTTGCGTGCTCAAGGTGAAGACCTTGATGCGTATACGGTAGTAAACCTTGCGCTCAGCTATTACCTAAATGATATAGGTATCACTTTAAGAGTGGACAACCTTTTCAATGAAAAATACTTCATACCCGGTGAACGAGCGGCGAATGCAGGTAATGACTTTTCCGCCACGCGCAGTTCAGGCTTTAAAAATTCACTGATTCCCACACCCACGCGCAGCTTTATGTTAATGATGAGCACTCAGTTTTAGTTTTAGTGTGTTGCTATTCAAGTATTATAGTCAGGCCAGTTATACTACTTTGCACTGCAAGTTCAAGTATTTTAATGACGTTAACAGCATCCTCGCCACTTACTGGAACTGGCTCTCCGCTATTGATTGCTTTGGCGATAGCCAAATAAAACTGTTGGTAGTCACCGGGTTCTGTGGTGATTTCTTCAGAAATAATGATACTCTCTTTTGAGTTGCTATAAAGAATACCATAGTGCTCTGGTTTATCTTTACCAAACGTTTGCTGCGATGGCAGCATACCTTTTTTTAGTTGTTCTTCTTGAATATCCAAGCCATATTTAATAAAACAACCTTTGCTTCCTTGTATATTAAAACGACTATTAGGCCCTGCCGCGTAGGGGCTAGAATGTAAAATTACTTCTAACTCAGGGTAATGTAATTGAACATGAAAGTAGTCTGTTGTTTTAGAATTATCACGTAACGCTAAGCAGCTTGCAGTAACAGATGTTGGTAAACCAAAAAGACATAAAGCTTGGTCAACTAAATGAGCACCTAAATCAAACCATACACCCGTTGCCACGCCGGGGTGCTCTTTCCATTTATCGGAAACTATCGGACGAAAACGGTCAAAATGTGATTCGAACAAACGTATTTCACCCAAACTATCATTGTTAACTAGTTTCTTTACCGTTAAGAAGTCACCATCCCAACGCCTGTTATGAAAAACACTCAGTGTGAGTTGATGTTTTTTGGCAAGTTTAACGAGTTCTTCTGCTTCAGCAGAAGTGGCTGTCATTGGCTTTTCGATAACAACATGTAAGCCACTTTCTAAACAAGATTTAGCAATGGCATAATGCATAACATTAGGTGTGGTAATAACAACGAGATCAACCCCTGAGTGCTGAATAAACTCATCTACCTTAGGGTATGTTGATATGGCCGGATACTTTTCGCTGACCAGCTTATTTTGGCTGGTGCAAATGGCGGTTAATTGAAACTGATCATTATCGCTAATAAGCGGCAAATGAAAAACCTTCGCAGACATGCCATAACCAATCACTCCAACTTTAATCATAACAACTCCTAGTTATATTAATTAAACTAAATGGTATTATTTATCTCGATAAAACTACCAATAGTTAACCTGCCTTTTTGTGGGTTTAGCGATAAACCCATTGCCGGATTAATATTGCCGGAATGCAAAACATTACTCGGGTAAATAATAGCTCTATTCATTTTGGCTTCTACAGAATAAATCTGCTCGAACATATTATTGCTGCCTTTCATATAACTAGGGTTTAGATGTATTTGATTCGCCATGGCTTCTTTTTTTAGTTGGCGGCCATAATCAACTAAACGCTCGGCTGTAATCACTTCAAAGTTGCTTGTTCTATGTCGATAAAAAGACGTACCACCGTGCTCAGCATCACATAAATAGTGCACCACTGCCAATTGATTACTTTCCGTGGTATCAAAGTGTGGCAACATTTGCATGGGTCTTAACTGTTCTGGTTTTTGGTCTGAAATGGCAAATGCTGAGATGACGCTATTAGCACTTTGTGCCTGCTCAAATCCAAAAGTAGAGGCAAATAACGACAAATAGTGAGAGCAAATCTGCTTTGCGTAACTGGCTTTGGTTAACTTACGCTTACCAGGATAAAAATTTTTTGCGTCTGCGACAAATAATGAACCATCGCCCGCATCGTCGATAAGTTCATGATGATTTTTAGCAAAATCATCAATGATCAACAAGGGAGTATTTTCTCGACCGAAAGAGAGTTTGGTGATACTGGCATGCTCATTTAAAGCTAAGTCATTTAACCCCGATTCATTCAAAACTGGTTCATTCAAAATAAAATCATCCATACTTGATATTCCCAATATGTGGCAACTAAATCAATATCCTAGTCGTTTGTTTTTCAAATCAATTAACGTCTGTACATGCCCCAGTGAAGTAACCATAGTATGTATTGAGGCCAGTAAGCCCAATTTATGCAGTTGTAATATGTGTTCATCATTTAACTTGGCCAACGTGTCTTGATTCACTGTATACAAACCATTTAATCGCTTAGACTCTTGATTAGCGAAAGTAATTTCTAATGACATTGATTGCAATAAATCCATTTTCTGTAAACTTTCTATCAAATTTTTATTATCTACTTCACCGCTAAGTATATGGGCAAGGCAAGCTTTAGTTTGTTGAAAAAACTCAGTATCTAGTCCTCTTTCATCAAATAAAGCCATGCCACCTTCAGCAGTAATTGCCGGGCTTTGTTTATCAATACAAACAATATGATCGCCTTTTTCTGCTATTTGGTTATTTGCATCGGGATTACCAACAAAGAAGGGTTGACGCCTAATTTGCAAGGGTAAATAAAGCCCCTGCCACTCATCATTTTGCCAAAATAAATTTTCTCCTGCTTCAAAGCCTAACAGAGCCACGAAAACAAATTCGCCGGTGTCACCATTTTTGGTTAAAGCAATGGGATATTGGGCGGCTAAACTTGAAAATTCTGATAGTACTACAGGAATCATGTTTAGCTTTGCGCCATGTAAGGCCAATTTACTGGTATCTATTTGTACTTTTAAGTGGTTTTTATTGTCTACTGCAACTAAATTTGCCATCTATTATTCTCTCTTTAAGCTTTCGATAAAATTAAACCTGTAAACTCAAACTCAAACTCAAACTCAAACTCAAACTCATAACGCCACTCTGGCAATCTTAGTAAGATGTTAATCGCTTGTTGTGTTATTACACGCTTATCCTAAACGGATTAAATGGTGCTAAAGCCAAAATCGTTAATTTTATTCAGTAACTCTCTGTTTGTTGGCAAAGTTGATACGGCTGTATCCGTTAATTTTTTATTTTTAGCAAAATGCCAATCAGCAAAGTCGTTGTCGTCTAAAACATAAGGGGTAGGGCTATAGTCACTTTCAAAGCCCATGCCATACAATACATATTGATAACTGGCTGCCGGAAATACTTCATTGTTACTGGTAAAGTCACAATCTGCAGGTGAGCGATATTTCCACAATGTCATTAATTCTTGCAAGCTTTGTGGAATAGTTTTTTGATCTCGGTTATCAACCCAGAAAGGCTCACTGCGTTTGTTTAAAATATAGTGTAATTTAAGAAAATCGATAATTCTTTGCCAACGATATAACGCTGTTTCATTAAAACGTTTGGCAACTACATCCATAACATCGCGCGACTGTGGTAATTGTTCACTAATCATTTGTGCCGCTAATTCCACCATGACTAACGCTGAAGCTTCTAAAGGCTCTAAAAATCCTGCAGATAAACCAACGGCAACGCAGTTGTTTTTCCAGAACGTTTCTCGATGCCCGCTAACAATGGGGATTTTTCTTATCGTTGATGGATCAATTTTATCACCAACATATTTCGCTAGAACTGCTCTGGCTTGTGCTTCAGATGAATGCTTACTTGAATAAACATAACCAACACCTCGGCGATGTTGCAAACCAATATCCCAAATCCAACCCGCTTCTTGTCCTGTTGAAATAGTATGCGAAGCAATAGCTGAATCGTCATTGTCATAAGGAACTTGTACCGCTAAAGCCGTATCAATAAAAAGTACATCACTGCAACTTTTAAATGGCACGCCATAATGTTTACCTATGAGTAATGAAGAAAAGCCAGTGCAATCAACAAATAAGTCACCACAAACATCACTATTATTTTTGGTAGATACTGAGGCGATATCGGCTTCTTCTTCTGTGGTGCTAAATTCTGCGTTATTTACAGCAATAACATCATCTAAAATATGAGTGACACCAAGCTTGTTAGTGCAATGTTTTTGTAAAAACACCGCAAATTTTCCAGAATCTAGATGGTAAGCATAATTGGCTACATCAGCAAATTCAGCGGTTCTAATTGTTTTTGGCGCTAAGCCCTGCTCACAAACAGCTTCTTGAAAACAAACTTCATTAGAAAAAGAGCTAACCCCTTCGTTACCTTGTCGCGCCAACCAGTGTGCTGCCAAGTCGCCTTTACCGTATCCTTGCGGTAATACTAATGGGTGATAATAAAAGTCATCGTCTTTGCCATCAACCCACTTAGCAAACTTGGCTCCTTGCTTGAAACTGGCGTCACATTCACGAATGAAATCTGTTTCTCTAATACCTAAAGCAATTAAGGTACTGCGCATTGTAGGCCAAGTTCCTTCGCCTACGCCTATGGCTGGTATTGTCGGTGATTCCACTAAAATCACCTTAATGCCAGCTTCAGTACCTGCTTTATGTTGTGCTGCTATTCGCCCTGCAGTTAGCCAGCCGGCAATACCACCACCGACCACCACCACGGTTTTTATTGATTTGTTTTTAGTGCTTTTCTCTTTAGCGGAATTATTCATGACAGCTTCTCTGACTAAGATTTGTTAAATGAGAAAGACTTCTATTGGAATTCAATAGAAGTCTTTAGTCTTATTGATCTTTTTCTAGCTTAGAATGTGCCACGAACACCAAAGGCAAAACGTCTGCCACTGTCTTCAACTAACAATAGTTGATTGGCAAAGCGACCTCGTTTGTGAACATACTCTTCAGTTAAGTTTATACCTTCAAAGAAAATAGAAATATTATCAGTAAGGTCATAACTACCACTGGCATCCACTTGCGCATATTCTTCAACAATGGTGACGCCATCGCCATTTGACTGCGTTAATGATTGCACAAAGGCATCACGCCAGTTATAGGCTAAGCGAATTTGTAGTGGTCCATTTTCATAAAAACCGACTAAATTATAAGAGTCACTTAATCCCGTCAAGGCAAATACTTGAGTAATATCAGCAGCATCCAGTTCAGCATTACTATCGACTAACGTTGCGTTAGCCATGATGCCAAAACCACTATCAAAGGTATGCTGCAGCGCAATTTCCCAACCATCAACAATAGCTGATTCACTATTGTTAGGTAAGGTATTGGTAAATACCGCCGTTTCATCAGCTGCATCAGGATTGTCGACATCATCACCTGTAGAAGGATCGGTTAATAGGCTGCCATCAGCCAATTCAAAAGTAAGATCTTCGGTAGAATTGATAATGAAGTTAGCAACATTTTTTCTAAAGTAGCCAGCAGATATATAACTGGCGTCAGCGTAATACCACTCTAACGACAAATCTAAGTTATCAGAAGTAAAAGGCTCAAGTTCTGGGTTACCTGAACTCGAAGTTAAATTGCCCCCTTGACGGGTTGTACCAATAACCGTTACGGGTGACATGCTATCTAATGTTGGGCGGGTAATGGTTTGAGAGGCAGCCAAACGAGCAATTAAGTCATCGTTAATTTCTAATTTAACACTTAAATTAGGTAATATTGCTTCATAATCCGAGCTTTTAGAGATTGATTCTGCTGTTCCATAACTTGGTAACATTTCTGTTTTATCAAGAATAACAAGCTCAGTAACCGGCTCATCAATACCATCTACATCGACATCAGTTGCTTCATAACGAACTCCAGCCGTAGCTGAAAGTGGCATGCCTGCTAGTTCAGTTTCAAAATCAAATTCAACATATAACGAAACAGTTTCTTCGGTGATTTCAAACGATTTGTTTCGTTTTACTGCATCAAAACTGATGTCATTACCATTAGCTGCTGAGTACGCTTCCAAGAAAGCAAAATTTGCTTCTCCATCATGAGCCAACCATGAAGTAGGCATACGACCACTGCCACTTACGTCACCTAAAAAGTCACTACCGGCGTCAAATACGTATTGTGAAAAGCCGTCCATGTTTGGTGAATCAGGGTAACCACAAAATGCACAGTGAATACCTTCACCTTCGTTATCCCAACGATCTAAATTCTTTGTTTCAGATGAATACATGGCGCCAAATTTAACTGCGACTAAACCACTGTCGCTGTCTTCCAGCCAAGTGCTATTCCAACGAAATTGATCAACAGTATCTTCAACAGCCCAACCACGACGCAACATAACGTGAGCACGACTGTTTGCAGTATCTAAATGGTCTGAAACGCCGTCGGGTGTAACCGCTGGGTCATATGCATCACCATCAATTTCTTGCTGACCGCTATATATGCTTGAGTCTGCACCGGCAAATTCACTCGCATACGGTAAAATGTTATTATCTACTTGAAAACGAACACGGTTAGCATAACCGATCAGTGATAATTGATCGCCTCGGCCGTTATTCGCTTCACGTTCGGCACTCGAATGGCTGACATCAAATTTCATGTTTAGGTTGTCATTAACATCCCAATCAAAATTTAGGCCTAAGGCACTTGATTCGGTTAAACGGTCAAATTTCTTTGCATGCATATCCGTTGCTAAACCAACTTCTTGGTATAGGTCAATCACTGTACCATTAGCGTCTACCGTAGCACCCGCATCATTACCAAAACCTTCAATGTTTGGCGCAGTAAACCAATGACCATAAGAGGTGGTATCTGTTTCAACATCAAAATCAGAATATAAGGCATCTGCAGTAATTATAAGGTTGTCAGACGGTGCATATTGAATAACTAAATTAGCATTGGTACGAGTACGTTCTTCCGTGGTTACTTTATGATCATAATTACGTGGTGAAAAAATATTGCCAGTATAAGCCTGACCACTTTCTGTTTGTGGATTTGGTACACCCACGTTTTCTAGCCAACCATCCATTTGCGCCTGGTTTAAACGTGTTTTACGCTCTTGGTGTGATAACGCAAATAACACACCTAAAGAGTCATCATTAAAAGTATTGCTGATTAATGCTGAAACTTGCGGAGTCGTTTCTTCGCTATTTTCGTCGTAAACGCCTTTGATGCTACCCGCAAATTTGAAGCCGCTAATTGCAAAAGGACGAGCAGTAGTTACATTAACGGTAGAGCCGATACCTCCTGATTGCATTGTTGCTGTAGATGTTTTATGAACATCTAGGGTTTTAACTAGCTCTGAAGCAATGGTATCAAAACTAAAGGCACGGCTTTGGTTTTCTGAGGCCATTTGACGACCATTTACCAATACCGTATTAAATTGAGGACCAAAACCACGTACCGTGATTAACTGTCCTTCGCCGCCTGAACGGTCAATGGAAACACCTGTGATACGTTGTAAAGATTCTGCCAAGTTAGTGTCAGGAAATTTACCAATATCTTCAGCAGAAATAGAATCAACGACTCCACCAGCTTCTCTTTTTGCATCCATGGCACGACCTAACGCACCTCTTATTCCCCTAACTTCAATAATTTCTGTTTCTTTTGTTTCAGTTTCCGCAACAGCAGGTAAGGCTGCAACTGTGCTAAGTACTGCTAGTACTGCACTTGAAACTTTATTTTTTTTATAATTAGCCATGTCGTTTTTTCTCTCAAAACTTGGATCTATTAAAATAGATAACTGCCCACTTTCGCTAATATCAGTTTTCAAGCCCGTATCTTTAAGCATCATTTGCAGTGCATTCATAATTGAATACTGTCCAGATACTGGATTAGTTTGCTTTCCTTCCATTTTATTTAATGGGAAAAGCAAAGTTATATCCGCTTGCTCGGCAAAATTTATTAGTGATAAGTCGGCCCTTTGTCTGGGAATATTAAACTTCACTTTTTCAACTCTTTCTTCTGCTACAACCCAACCGCTTGATAGGCCAAAAATCAGAATAAAAGAGATAAATTGCAAATGTAATTTTTGATATTCCGAGTGTACAGATTTACGCCATACACAAAACAAAGACGACTGGCCTTTTATTTTCCTCCATAACTTTTTTTTAATTTTTAAAATTAATTTTAATGAGTGATTAATCATGTTTATCTTTTTTTGATGCCTTTATAGTTTTATTTTTTGACATTCATTTTTACGTGTAAAGAGATTTAGATACATTTTTGTTGGCTAGTAAGCCTATGTTATATAATTATATTGTCAGAAATCTGAGAGCGTAATGTATTTTCAATCAATCTGATAATATTATTAGTATCAAAAACCTTATTACACTTCTCCTGTTGATTACAAGCTTTTCACTTTGAGCATAATTTTAATAATTGCCTGCAAAACGACAATAGATTACAAAATAAGCTAAAATTAATTTGAATTTAATTGGCGGATTTTTATGGCTCAATCGTCCTTTTGATATGCGAGTTAAATTGTTAACTCGATTTACAAAATAAAACCGTTATTGAGTGGGGTTTAATGTCGAACGATACATTATTTTATAAAGTATATTTAAGCTCGAGAAAAAGTATTTCTCGGCTGGTTGCTCGCATTGTGCCGCCGCATGAAATTGAAGATATTGTTCAAGAAACTTATGTTCGTATTTGCCAAATAGAAAACAAAGAAAGCATTACCTCTCCTAAATCTTTTATGTATAAAACAGCGCGGAATTTAGCGTTAGATTATCAAAAACAAGCCAATGTTCGACTTGTTGATGGTGTAGAAAACATGGAAACCTTAGAGCAATTATTATCAAATCATTCCAAAGATGAAATGTATGAAAATGCTTTAACCAATAGTGAGTTTTCTCATTTTTGTGAAGCCGTTAGACTATTACCAATTCAATGTCGTAAAGTATTTGTATTAAAAAAAGTTTATGGTTATTCGCAGCGTGAAATCGCTGCTCAATTAAACCTTAGTGAAAGTACCGTGGAAAAACATATATCAACCGGCATGAAACGTTGCACCTTATTCATGCGTAAAACACAAAATAAAGTTATCAAAGGAAGTGCGACATCATCGCAATCCGTTGCAGGAGGCACTTATGAGTAATATTCATCACATTCATAAGCAAAACATCATTGACGAAGAAGAAAAACGTTTAGATGATGCCAGTGATTGGCTGGCAAAAATAGATAGAAATCTTACTGACCATGAAAAGTCAGCGCTACAAGTCTGGTTATCATTAAGTGCTAAAAATACTGAAGTCTTATTAGAGGTTGCTCATCTGTGGGATAAAATGGATGATTTAAGTCGCTTGTCAGATTTATTTCCACAAACATCGCCAAACACAACTAAAAAATACTCTGCATGGTTAGGCGCAATGGCAGCTTCTGTCATTTTTGCCATCAGCATAGGTTTTTACCAAAGTGGCTTCAATTTTTCATCTTTTGGTCAAGCAGAGCAATCAGCCGTTGTTGCCATGCAAATGAACTATCAAACAGGCGTCGGCGAAAGCAATACCATCAACTTACCTGATAACAGTAAAATTGTTTTAAATACTAATAGTTTTGTGCAAGTACGCTACACATCTACCGCAAGAATTATTGATTTGCAACGCGGTGAAATTCATATTGATGTTGCCCATGATAAAACACGACCATTAAGTGTTATCGCTAGCGGTAAAGTGATTCAAGCAGTAGGGACAGCATTCAATGTTGAAGTACGCAATGATTTAGTAGAGCTTATTGTTACCGATGGCAAAGTATTGGTGGCTGCAAGAAACAATGCTATAGCTAAAACTGATATTGATGAAATTACCAAAAGGTTACCGCAAAACTCTATGGCGATATCTAAAGGTGAAAAAGTCGACTTAGATTTAACCGGCAATACTCTTGAAAAAATAGTTAAGGTAGACCCTTTAGAGGTGGCGGCACGCTTATCTTGGCGTCATGGTAATTTGATATTTAGAGGAGAGTCATTGGCTGAGGCGATGGCTGAAATTAGTCGCTATACCGATATCACATTTGAATTATCAGATGATAAACAACTACAAGAAGTTCAAGTAGCAGGTATGTTTAAAACCGGAGACGTAACGGGTTTACTTGAAGTATTAAGCAATAATTTCAACATTCGTTATCAAAGAGTTGGCAACGATAAAATCATTTTAAATTACGCCGGCTAATCGCTAACTTTTTATGGCTAGCGTTGTGATCTATATTTTATTCTTTGGATCACAGACGCTTTCCCCCGATTAAAAGATTTCTATTTGCCATTAATCAATGGCTATACACAAATAATAATAACAAGGAATCCCTCAGTGAAGACCCATTCTACAGATGAATTTAAAAATGCTTTTCAAGTAACCCAAGAAAAACCAGAATCAATTTTGTATGTACTTTTTATCGCTTCAGTTGCAGCAATAGGTGGTTTTCTATTTGGCTTCGACTCAGGAGTCATAAATGGCACCGTGACGGCCCTAGGAAATGCTTTTAATTCAAGTGATGTTTCTACCGGCTTTAATGTTGCCTCTGTTTTGTTAGGTTGTGCATTGGGTGCCTTAGCCGCTGGCCCGCTATCTGATCATTATGGGCGTAAAGCAATCATGATCATTACTGCAGTCATTTTTGCCATCAGTGCCTTTGGCTCTGGCATTTCCACTTCTTCTGCAGAGTTTATTCTTTATCGCTTATTTGGCGGCTTGGGTATCGGTGCGGCCTCAGTGTTGGCGCCCGCTTACATTGCAGAAGTAGCCCCCGCAGCCTTGCGTGGTCGTTTAGCTACCTTGCAGCAACTGGCTATTGTATTAGGTTTGTTTGCGGCGTTTTTGAGTAACTACATAATAGCCTCTGATGCAGGCGGTGCAGAAAGCATATTTATGTTTGATATTGCCGCATGGCGCTGGATGTTTTGGGTAGAGCTCATTCCGGCGCTGCTGTTTTTATTTGGGGTATTATTTATTCCTGAATCTCCTCGTTACCTAGTTGCCCAAGGGCAAATTGAAAAAGCACAGGAGGTCTTTACAAAAATATCATTAGATAGTGCTAAGGAACAAGTTGAAAACGTTAAAAAATCATTACACGGTGACAGAAAACCTAGCATTAGTGATTTATTTATTGAAGGTAAAAAGAAAATACATCCTATCATTTGGGTCGGTATAGCCCTCTCTGTGTTCCAGCAATTTGTTGGCATTAATGTAGTTTTTTATTATGGCTCTGAACTTTGGCAAGCTGCGGGGTTTGACGAATCACAATCGTTATTTATTAACGTACTCACCGGTACCACCAACATTGTCTCAACTTTCATTGCCATCGCCTTAGTCGATAAAATTGGTCGTAAACCGCTATTACTCGTTGGTAGTATTGGTATGTTTATTAGTTTAGGTGCATTAACTTTCATCTTTGGTAGCGCTGGATTTGATGCTGTGGGCAAACTAGCTTTGACAGAAAATATGGGCACATTAGCATTAATTATGGCTAACTTATTTGTGGTGTTTTTTGGCTTAAGTTGGGGACCAATTGTTTGGGTATTATTAGGTGAAATGTTTAACAATCGTATTCGTGGTGCTGCATTGGCTGTTGCCGCTAGTGCTCAATGGATTGCCAACTTCACTATCACTATGACCTTTCCTATTATATTAGGCAGTGTTGGTTTGGTTGGAGCTTATGGTTTATATGCTGTATCAGCATTTATCAGCATATTCTTTGTTGTTAAATATATAAAAGAAACACGTGGTGTAAGCTTAGAAGCAATGTAGCCAGCGCTAGGTTCAAAATGGGCTTCGAGGGCAAACCTTAATCAAATATTATCTCTTGATTAGGTTTTGCCTTTGAGCTGCATTTTCGAAAAAAATTTATCTAGCAGCTGACAACATAGCAGCAAAACTAAAAAATAACATCGCTGTTATGCGCCCCAACCAGCCATTATTTAACAAAGGCAGTAATTTACTTTTGAAATTATAACCTGCAAGTGCATACGCGAATGTAAAGAGAAAAGCATTTGCTAAACTAGTGCCAGTTAAGATCAGAAATTGACTGAGCAAAGGCGCTTGTGGATCTATAAACTGTGGAAATAACGCGGTAAAAAAAACTAACGCTTTAGGATTACTAAGCCCTAATATTAAGCTTTTACGGTATAAGCTAATGCCAGAAGGTATGTTTTTATTATCTACTACTATTGCCCATGCACCTTTGTTGCGCCAAATAGCGATACCGATATATACCAAATAGAGCACACCAATATACTTGATAACGGTAAAAGTTGTTTGCGAGGCTAAAATAACTCCGCCAATACCAGAAGCTGATATCACCGCTAAAATAAAAATGGCACTCACATGACCTAGCACGCCAGAAAGTGCTTTACGTCGACCAAAATTAATACCGTTACTTGCAGCTAACACTACCGAGGGGCCAACACTTACAGAAGCAATTATTGAAATGCTGAGGTAAATTAAATAACTAGAAAATTCCATACTTGTCTATTGGCTGATTTTAAAAGCGCAGATAATAAAGCACAAAATGAAACTAGCAAGCAAATAACAGGGAATCGTTGATAAGGGTCAACATTTAAATCTTCCTTTGAAATAAGCAGCTCGTGTACATATTCTGTGAGTAATTGAAGTAAAGCGAAACTAATCTAATTAGTTACGCCCATTATCCAAATTAAAGCTCATATTATCCCCGAAGTAAGATAGGGGCTAAGCGTTACTTTTACCACACTGCTGACATTAACCTGTGTGGACTAATAGTTGATTTGGATTAGATATTGTATCGGTAACGCCCATTTAAGAAGCTGATAATTGTTTGCTATAATGGTGTAGCGAAACCGAGCAAACTGTTAGCAATCCCGCTTTAAATTCTTCTTATGTTTTATCCACGACAATTAGTTGGAAGTTTATTTATCTGTAGAAATTTTATAAGGGCACCTTTATGTTTTTCTTGTGCTTCGGCATAAAAAACTCCTTCAGAAACCACTCTAACTTCAAACATCTCAAAATCAGAAAGTAATTTATAAGAAATTATATTGCCATTTATTATTAAATCACTTTTTTCTGCCAAAATGCTATCTTCTTGCGCTGTAGTACAAGAGTACCCAGTCCCATCTTTGTTAATCACCCAAAAAATAGCACCAAAAAAAGGCAGCTCTCCCTCGTAAATCCCACTTGATATTGAAGTTACTTTATCAGCAGCATGACTAGAGCAACTAATAAACATCAAACCAATAATCAATATAAACTCTTTCATCTTTACTTTCCTCAAGTCGAAACGATGATTAGTAATATAACGCCACTTTAAGCGGCAATAAATTATTGGCTAAAATTAGCGAGGTACGAGCAAAAAGCCAACTGTTTTTTGTCCGACTTTAAAGCCTTATTATGTTTAAAATTGGTAACCAACTTGAAACATGCCATCAATATCTAAATCATCATTATCCTTTCCGGTTACAAATGTAAAACCGAGATTAAAACCAGAGTTATTAATGCCTCTGAAAAAGTAATGATATCCTAAACCTAAACCATAAATAGGGTCATTATTATAATAAGTGTTTTCACTACCAACAATACCAAGGTATACACTTGTACCATGTTTGTTGTTAGTTGAACTTAATAGATCGGTCGTTACCCAACCTATACCTGCACCGCAAGCTTCCCCATTTAAAGATGAGTAACTGACGCAACCAGCAGAAATATATTTTATGTCAGTTTTTGATTTAATACCTGCATTAACACCAATGCCACTGTAAAAGCTTCCGGCACCAATGCCGAAAGTAAAATTGTCATTTGCTAGTATTTGAGACGATACAACTAGAGGTAAAGCTAATAGAAATGATTTTGTAATTGATTTCAAAAGTGATCCTTACTTTATTTAGATTTTAAACATAACAGCTTATTATGGATACTTCTCAGTAATGTCCGTCCCATAAATCTTACTTAATTGACATTAATATCCCATAATTTCAGAACTTTAGGAAATACAAATTTTGAATTTTTGTCAGAACTTGGATATTGCTGAGACTTCTCAGTAATATGACTCAAATAATTCATTAGAAAATATATCGCAAAAAACTTATTTCTAACGTCAGCAATGCGCAATCGAGACATGATCATTTTGATGTGCCTTGATCATGATTCGCTCAGGTGTCCTGAAACTCGTATTTTTAATTGGTTTGGGTATATAACCTCGTTTTTCACATTTCTTGCACATTAGCTGCACAATTATCTATTATTCTAATTATAAATTAATTGGAGATTTAAGATGTACAAAACTAGGTTTTCTAAATTTATATCAAAAATGGTTAAAATACTTTGCTTAGTATTATTGACGAGTCAGTTCATTGTTGCCTGTGGAGGGGGAAGTAGTAGCAGTACAAACGATAGTTCAAACAGCAGTGGTGGCACTACTAATAATGCCCCCATTGCAAATGCGGGTTCAGATCAAAATGTAACTATAGATTCAGTAATATCATTAGATGCCAGTGCTAGTTCGGATAGTGATGGTGATAGTCTGACTTATAGCTGGTCTTTTTCTTCAGTACCATCGGGAAGTACGGCTTCTATAACTAATGCTTCAGCAGTTAGCACAACGTTCACTCCAGATTTAGACGGTGATTACGTTGTTGCTTTAATCGTTAATGATGGCACAACGGATAGTAATTCAGACACGGTTACTGTAACGGCATCAACTTCAGGCGCTAATAATCCACCTGTAGCTAATGCGGGTTTAGACCAAACTATTTCTACAGGTGAACAAGTGATCCTTGATGCCAGCGCTAGTTCGGATAGTGACGGTGATAACCTGACTTATAGTTGGTCTTTCTCTTCAATACCATCAGGGAGTGCTGCATTTCTAGCAGATGCTTCAACAGTTAAGCCAAGCTTTACTACCGATTTAGACGGTGATTATATTGTTTCTTTGGTCGTCAATGATGGCACAGAAAACAGCACAACAGATTTGGTAACTGTTAGTAGTTTAACCTCAAGTAATCCAACAAAAAGCTATGCCATTGTCGATACTAATCAAACCACTTGCTACAACTCATCAACGGGTCAATCTGAAACTTGTACAGGCGGTGGCTCCGATGCAGGTTATTCAGGTAATCAGCCTGATTACACGTTAACTAATAATGGTTTGACGGTCACTGATAATGTAACAGGCCTTATCTGGACACAGAGTACCGATATCAATAACGACAGTGTTGTTAATTATGACGACAAGCTTTATCAATCAGAAGCGGTAAACTATTGTCAAGATTTATCCTATGCTGGTCGGGATGACTGGCGTCTGCCAAATATAAAAGAAGCTTATTCACTTATATTATTTAGTGGTAAAGATGCCAGTAGTTATCAAGGAACTGATACCTCTGATTTAGTTTTATTTCTTGATGATATTTTTGATAGGGCTTTTGGTGACTTAGACTCAGATAATGACCGCATTATCGATGGGCAATATGCATCAACTACTTTGTATGACAGTACTACCATGAACGGCGATCCAACCATGTTTGGCGTGAACTATGTTGATGGGCGAATTAAAGGATACCCAACACATATCAAGGAATATTATGTTCGTTGTGTTACAGGAAATACTGACTATGGCGTTAATGATTTTGTTGATAATAGCGACCAAACCATTAGTGATAATGCCACCGGATTAATGTGGCAACAAAATGATAGTGAATCAATCAATTGGGATGATGCAATAAGTCAATGCGAAGCAGCAGTAACAGCTCAGCATTCCGATTGGCGTTTACCCAATGCGAAAGAATTGCAAAGTATTTTAGATTATTCTCGCTCACCTGATACCTACAGCAGTGCGGCAATAGATCCCATATTTAATGCTAGCTCATTCATAAATGAAGAAGGTGTAACCGATTGGGGTTACTACTGGGCATCAAGTACTCATGTTGACAATAGTGATAATGGCAGTAACGCTACTTACGTTTCATTTGGCCGAGCGCTTGGTTATATGAATAACACCATTATGGATGTTCACGGCGCAGGCTCACAAAGAAGTAATGATAAAGTGGATGTATCTAATGAGCCTGGCGCGGCATCAGCAACCGATGCAAACGGTCTCTTTTATTACAAAGGTCCTCAGGGTGATATATTACGTGATAATAATAAAATAAGATGTGTCCGCGATTTTTAAACGGCTAGCCTGAAGGTGGTGGTTTTTCAGTCAGAGATTATTTGTCTCGTTTAAACAATCTAAAAAAGTCATCACCGAAAGCACGAGATAATCTGAGTTCAGTTTCTGATTTAAGTGTCAATATGTGATCGCCCTTACCAATAGGGTCAACTCGAACAACTTCATTAATGTTAATCACATGGGAACGGTGAATGCGAACAAAGGTATTCGGATCTAACTGGCTTTGTGCGCCAGTTAATGTTTGCCTAGCAATAAAAGCCGTTCTTTCAAGACAAACTTTTATATAGTTACCTGAAGATTCAATCCATTGAATTTCGTCAGCTTGAGCAACTTCAATTGAGCCTTCAGCTTTAAACAGTAACGTTTTTGGGTAGTGTTGTTCTGCGCGATAGTCTTGCACAAGTTTTGGAATATCAAAGCGTTGTGTTTTTCCGGCAAACTCTCGAAATCGATTTATTGTTTTGGCGAATCTTGCTTTATCGTAGGGTTTTAACAAATAATCTACAGCATTTAACTCAAATGCTTTTATCGCATATTCATTAAAGCCAGTAACAAAAACAATGGCTATATCTTTATTAAATTCTAAATTACAGGCTACTGAAATTCCATCTAGCCTAGGCATTTGAATATCTAAAAATACCAATGAAGGGGTAAACTTTTCAATACACTCTAGCGCTTCAATACCATTTTTTGCTTCCGCTACCACTTCAAAATCAGGATGGTCTTTTAGAAAATGAACTAGTTTTTGCCGAGCAGCAGGTTCATCGTCAACAACAAGTACCTTATGTAAACTGAATCTTTGAACTTGTTCTGACATGTAATTTACCTATAAAAAATATTTTTCATCAAAGAGATAAGCAAAAGCACTGATTATCCATCCTAGCATAGGCAACTAATTTAACAGTGTATTTAACATACTAATAAATCAAGCCTGTTGTACAGATTGTATCGGCAAAGTTAAGGTTAATATAATCGAATCACTACCTAGCTGGGCTAATGAAACGTTGGCAGAATCACCATATAACAGTTCCAGACGCTCTCGGGTATTTTTTAAACCGATGCCAAAAGAAGGCTGCGGTTTATTATGATCAAGTAATGGATTAATAATATTAATGCAGAGTTTTTCATCTTCAATCAATGCTTTAAGGTGTATTTCGCCGATTTCATCAGAAGGTTCAATTCCATATTTTACTGCATTTTCGAGCAAGGGTTGCAATAACATGGCGGGGATCATCACTGACTCTGCTTGAGCTTCAACCTCAATATTTGTTGTTAACCTATCACCAAAACGTAACTTAGCAATTTCTAGAAACGAAGTCATTGCCTGCATCTCTTCATTAAAGTTTACCCAAGGCTTTTGTTCTGTTGCTAATGAATAACGTAATAGATCGCCCAAACGCATTATTATTGAATCAGCCTTATCTACATCTTGATACATAGTGCTAGAAATAAGGTTTAGGGTATTGAACAAAAAGTGAGGCTGTAATTGGTTCCTTAATACACCTATTTGTGCCGTTAGTAACTGCTCATTGAGTTTTGCAGAGTGAATTTGTTCTTTTTGGTAAGTATCAAAATAAACTTTGGTATAGGAACCAAATACGATGGCTGAATAGAAACCTAATGTTTTGGGGTATTCATAGATATATCTTGCCAATAGATCTCCATTATCCCAAAGCCTCCCTTCAATCAATAAATAGGCTAAGTGCCTAGTTCCAACCATTAATGATATAAAAAGAAAGGTAAATGGTATGTATAAGAGAACCACCTTCCAAATTGATTGAAATCTAAGGGCTTCATCTAACGGCCAATTTTTACAGCAAACAATGATGATCGGGCAAATTAGGCCATAACAATATACGGCACTATATTCCAAAAGCCATGGCTCCCAAAACTTTATCTGTGACCCTTCATGATCGGATATTGCCGTTTGGGTTGAAAAAAAAGCGATTATGGTAAACGAGGCAAACCAAAGCAACATTTGTTTACTGGTTATCTGAGTATAAAAACTAACGAAAGACTTTAATGTTGGCATGTTACGAAACCATTTGAGCGATTAACTAATAAAAGAATACCTTATTTTATAAACGAATGTTTCCCATTCGTCCGCGCTACTGACCGAGCTATCCCTAGATAAAAGCTAAATAGCAATTCACCTAAACTTATAACCATTGAGTTAATAGATTTAATTGCTTTGACTAAGTGTTCAGGGGCAGGCAATCAAAAACTATTTTGTGTCGCTGAGCTTAAATATTGAGCTCCTTATCGTCTTTCCGTATTTAAGTTATCTATTACCTGATTTAATGCTTTCACTTGAACACCATGAAAGAATGATTATGGGAAGAACAGTTATTGTTAGTTTTAATCTGTGAGAATTAAAACTATGAACTTCAATTATAATATTAATTCATAGGATGGTTTGGGCTTGCAAGAGTAACGTAAATAAAAGGAATAAAATGTTAAAAACATTAATTTTAGGACTTATCTTCCTAGCTAACGTCAGTATTGGTTCAGCTAAGGCTTGTGACTTTGAATGCAGTTATAAAAAGCATATTAAATCGATTGAAACTAAAGACTATGCAACCTTTGAGTCGACATTGACCAAAGGCGATAAGTTGGTGCTTATTTTACCCAATGGCAAATATATTGATGATGCGGTTGAATATAGAAATATGATGAAAGATTGGTTTAGCGATGATGGCTGGAATTTCAAAACTAAAATAATTCGAGTCGAAGAAACAAGTGAAATGGGCTCTGTACTTTTACATGTTAATTACAGTGAGCAGGAGAGAGCTGGAAAACCCTATCAAGCGCAACAATATTTGTCGCTAATATTTAAAAAGCAGAATAATGAATGGCTATTAGTGCATGACCAAAATACCACCATTCCAACTAGTAGGTGATATTTTGCAATTAACCAATCGCCAATTCTCAGTGATGACTCTAGGTCTTATTGTTGTAGCTGCTATATATTGTCAGCTGCACGGGTTAGTCAACGGCTCCGTTAAGCTTTCATCATTATTTGAGTCTATTCTGTGGGGATTTTATATATTCGGTGGTTGGTTAATATTAAATCCTGTGGTCTCCTGGTCAAAGCAACGCTCTCTTTGCAATCAAGGTTTATCTTGGTGGAATGAAACTATGCTAACGGCTAGTTTTGGGCTAGTTTTATCTCTATTACTTGGAAGTTATTTGTATGCCAATTTCGACCTTTCACTTGCAATATATCAGTTGTTACCCATACATTTGGGTATTGCACTGGCATTAAAATTAGTTTCATTGAAATCTAAAGTCTGCATTAGCAATCAAGTTGAGCAATCGGAGTTGGGCGCGAAGCCAGAACAATCTTGTCAAAATCATGCTAGCGATGTTGTCAGAAAAATAAAAGTGCTATCCGGTCAAGGTTTTGCTGTAATAGCACTCGATGACATATCAGTGGTAACGGGTGCTCGAAATTATTTGGAACTAACCACCCATCAAGGTAATTATTTATTACGAAATACCATGGCAGAGTTTGAAGGTAAATATACAGCAGCAGGTTTTGTCAGGATCCACAGAAGCAATATTATTAACATTAATCATGTTAAGGAAGTTATTACTGATAACCGTGGTAACAGCTTAGTTCAATTAACCAATCAGCAAAAAATCAAACTGAGTAATAGTTATAAGCCGGTGTTTATGAAAATGAGCATGGCTGCATAATTATTTGTTGCGAATTTCTGTCCCAAATTACCTATATTTAGTCCCAAGCTCCTATTATTCGCAACATAGAATAGTCTAATCTAGAATTATAGTTGTATTAATTAGAGTTTGGAACTTCAATGATTTTATCACCATTTTTTCGTATGGCGGGATTTGCCTCTCTATTGTCTGCACTGACTACTAGTTTACTTCTTTTTCTACCGGAACCTGAGGCGGCAGGTTTTTCTGCCAAACTGGCGTTACATAGTAATGAATTATACCTGTTGAAAAAATGGATACTGTTATTTCATCCAATGTTTGCCTATTTGGCTATGACTGCACTGGCGGTACATTTCTTTAAATCAAAAGCTCATTTGGTAGTACCAGGCATGTTTTTTGGGTTGATTTGGGCAATGACAGAGATGGCGCAACAAGCTTATACAATAGTAGCACTTAACAATCACTGGCGACCGAGTTATCAAGCCGCCACTGATGAGTCTGTACAAAATGCTATTTTTTCTCAACTGAATGGTTATTACCCTATTTGGGATAGTATGTATTTTTTGATTATATTGGGTTTTGGTATAGCTTCACTTTTATTTGGTATTGCTTTGTTATCTGGTAATAAATTTGCCAAGGTGTTGGCTGTGATTAATATATTGATTGGATTATTCAGCATATTAAACTTCGTATCAGATTACTTACAAGTAACCAGCTTATTGCCTTTAGTGAGTCTATGGTATGAATGGTTTTACTCTTACCTTCAGCCTTTGTGGCGAATTCTATTAGCCGTTTGGTTATGGATGTTGGCTCATCAGTATTGCAGAAAAGAAACCGAGTTGAACTTAGCTGTCTAAACACAGTATTTAGCTAGGCAATCTGCAACTTAATCTTTGCTAGATTAATAGTATTTAAAATGTAATATATTTAGAGTTAATTTTGAGGTGTTAAATGAAAAAATATGTGCTTAGTTTTGTCGTTTTAGTTTATTGTATTCTTGTTCCTAACCTTTATGCTCAGGCTGAAGTTTTACCTGAGTATTTTGGATTGGAAGCGCCGGGCGCTGATCCTGTCAGGTTCACTCCCCATGTATTAAACGACCTAGGTGATTTAGTACCAACTAACCCTGAAATGTCGCCTGATTATCAACATTTTTTCTTTTCATTAGTTGACAGTAAAAATCCCGATAGCCCAGTGATGACCATTATGTATTCTCATCGAGGAAAAAATGGTTGGAGCAAGCCAGTTGAAGCTGACTTTCTTAAACAGAAAGGATTTAACATGGCGGAACCCTTCTTTAGCAGAGACGGGAAAAAACTTTATTTTCAAAGTAATCGTCCACCGGGTAAACCAATTTGGAACGTTAAGGCGTTTGTATCAGAACTAAAGAATGGTCAGTTCTCGAAACCAGAATATGTTCCTATCAATGATGAAGATCAGGGCGTTTGGTATCCATTTCCAGCCAAAGATGGGTCCATATATTTTAGCTCTAATCTTAAAGACCGTGTTGGTCGAACTGACCTCTATAAGGCTAGTAAAGATAGTAACGGAAAATACACAAAAATATCTAATCTCGGCTCGGTATTAAATACAGAACATACCGAATGGGATCCTTACCTTAATAATGAAGAAAATCGGTTGATTTTTGTCTCTGACAAACCGGGCGGCTTTGGTAAAGTAGATGTTTATATGAGTGAGTTAGATGAAAACAAGCAGTGGAGTAAAGCTATTAACTTAGGTAAGCCAATCAATAGCGAGCTGTATGATACGGCGGCTAAATTATCACCCGATGGGCGTTTTCTCTTTTTTCAAAGAATCATTAATAATAAAGAAGTTATTTTCTGGGTTGATTTCAATCTCTATTTGAAAAAGTACGCTTTTTTATAAACTTAAAATAGATACCGAAGTAGTTATTCTCAGGTTAATTCATCTGCTTACCACTTATATGCCCATTCATCCCAGATATGTTTCCGCTCATCCCTGCAGAGTTTACTTCGAGAAGAGTAAACTCTAAAATTAGTCTTATAGTCGCAATCAAGCCTTTATGAATGCTCTCGAATACCGAGCTTTAAACATCGGTTATTTCAATGGTCGAATGCGAACGTTAAAATAATAAAATTGAGTTTAATCATTAAAAACAACGAGACAAAGAAATATGAGAAATAGCGCTGTTATTTTCTGTTGCATTATTGCATCAATTATTACTAGTAGCTTAGCTTCTGCTGAAACATCATTGACCTATGACTGGTTAACGGATAACAAACGAACAGGCGGGCTTAAGGTAAAGATTGACGAGCACAAAAAACGTTTTGTGGAATTTGAATATCAAGATGAGGGTGGTCATCGCAAAGTCACAGAGTTCTATAATGTTGATGATGTTGGAGTTCTCACCGACTATCAAGTGTCTGGACATTCTTATCGTGGCAATAAAATAAACGAGTCTTTTTCAGCCAAAAATAACATTGCAACTTGGAACAATAGTGCCGAATCGGGTAGCGAAACTTTTAACCAAGCGTATTATTTGCCCTATAACGTTACATCGTTCCATTGGGCTGAACTGGTTTCATTAACCGCTAAACAAAAAACTAACAAACAAACGTTATTGCCTGTTGGCAGCTTATCAACCGTTAAAGTACTAACTAAGACGCTTTCACATATCGATAAATCGATACACGTTTCTCTCATTAAAGTATTAGGTCGAAGTTTTGATCCTTTCTTTATTTGGTTAGATGATAGCGGCACTCTTTTTGCTGATATCTACTCTTATGGTGCATTAATTTCTTCAGGTTGGGAAAGCCAACTGAGCGAACTTAAAGAGCTACAATTAAATGCCCATGAAAAACATTGGCAGCAAGTTGCTGAGCAATATAGTCATACACTAACCAAGCCGTTGTTAATTAAAAATGCTCAGTTATTTGATAGTGTTAATTTGACGTTAGTTAAAAATACCAGTGTACTTATTGTTGATGGCAAGATTGCTGAAATAGGTGAACGCGCTGATGCGATAGGAAAAGCTACTGCTAAAGGTAAACTCATAACATTAGACGCCCAAGGTAAAACTCTAATGCCTGGCCTCTGGGATATGCATAATCATCTCAATCAACAGAGTGGCCTAGTTAGCATTGCCGGCGGTGTTACTCATACACGGGATTTGGGTAATTACAATGAAAGAACGTTAGGAATTAAATCAGATTTTGATGCCCAGAAAACAATTGGACCAAGGCTTTACCTTGCAGGTTTTATTGATAAGAAAAGTGACTATTCAAGCAACATTGGGAAAATTGTAACGAGTTTAGATGAAGCTATCGATGCGGTTAATTGGTATGCCGATAATGGTTATATTCAAATTAAATTATATGCATCAATTTCACCCCAATGGATAGAGCCTATTGCCAAACAAGCTCACAAAAGAGGTTTGCGAGTAAGTGGACATATTCCTGCCTTTGTTAATGCCAGCCAGGCAGTAGAATTAGGTTTTGATGAAATTAATCATAGTACAATGATCTTTTTAAATTTTTTAGTGAATAATGATGTTGATACTAGAACCCGCATTCGCTTTACTGCCGTGGCAGAAGGCGCTGGCGATATTGATTTATCTTCTAAACAGGTAAAAGACTTTTTTGCTCTTTTAAAATCGAATAAAACTGTTGTAGACCCAACTGTAATGGGATACATAGCAATGTTTGAACAACAAAAAGGGCAAGTGGATCCTCGTTATAAAAAGATAATGAAACACTTTCCTGAAGATATATATCGTTGGAAGTCACAGCCCGATATGGATGTGAATGAGAGTAATCATGTTGCTTATCAAAAATCGGCAGACAAGCTTTTAGCTATGGTAAAAGAACTCCATCAACAAGGTATTCCTATTGTACCGGGCACCGATGATATTCCTGCTTTTACTTTGTACTCTGAACTTGCTGCTTATGTTAAAGCTGGTATTAGTCATGCTGAAGTATTGCAAATAGCGACTTTAGGCTCAGCAAAAGTATTAGGTGTTGATGATCAATTCGGTAGTATTAAAGTTGGTGAGGAAGCCGATTTATTACTTATTGATGGTAACCCGCTGCAAAATATTGACGATATTCGAAAAATTAATTTGGTGATCAAAGCAAATTATTATTATTACCCTTATGAGTTACATCAGCAACTTGGAGTAAAACCTTTTGTTAAACACGAGAAGTTATTCTAGGTAAGTTTCCTTTTTATCACACCCAAAGACCGACTCACCCCTAGGTTATTTATTTTTTACGTTTGTTTCTCTAATCTCACTATAAAAGTGAATCGGAGAAAGTCAAAATGACAACACAAACACTAAATAAATACTCAGAAAATAACTTAGGCAGTCGATTGTATTTCTTAGACTGGGTCAGAATATTAGCCTTTGCCTTTTTAGTTTTTTACCATACCGCAATGATGTTTGTTAATTGGGGTTTTCATATTGAAAGTGGTCATAATAGCATTTTCTTAAAGTCTATAATGATACTTAGCTCAAAGTGGCGACTTGATATTCTATTTCTAGTTTCAGGGGTGGCAATAAGTTATATGATTACAAAAATGTCACTTAAGTCTTTTACATGGCAAAGAGTAATTAAGCTTTACTTACCGTTTCTTTTTGCTGTTGCCGTTGTAGTAGCCCCTCAGTCGTATTATGAAGCTATTCAAAAGGGAATTTTCGAGGGAAGTTTTTGGCAATTTTGGACTTCACTCTATTTTACTTTCACATGGGATGAGCGAATGAACGCGCCTTTTCCAACTTATAATCATATGTGGTATGTGTTCTACTTATTCCATTATACCATTGTATTATTGCCACTTTTTTCCTTTATAAATAGTGACAAAGGCAAGGTGTCTTTAGCAAAAATTGAAAGTTGGTTAGTAAAAGGTACTCGTATTATCTGGTTACCACTGGCGGTATACTCAGCGATTTTTCTCAGCTTTAATGATCATGATGTAAACCATACTTTTTATAGTGATTGGTATGGACATGCTATCTTCATTTTTGCCGTAATCATGGGCTTGGTTTTTGTTAGAATGCCGAAAATTTGGCAGTCTTTCGAAGATAATCGTTTTATTTCTTTGACAATAGGTCTTGTTAGTTATGGTGTACTATTAACCCTATTTTTATCACCTGATGAGTTGTTACCTATAGATAGAACCTTAGCATGGGATTTATCTTCAATATTAGTTAAATGGTCATGGATAGCGTTAATAATTGGTTTTGCCAGAAAGTATCTTAACCACACCAATAAAACACTAAAATATTGTAATAGTCTAGTTTATCCATTTTTCATTTTGCACCAAACCGTCATTATAGTGTTTGGTTATTATGTGATTGACTGGGGCGTGTCTGGAACCCTTGAGTTTTTGATTATTGTTTTTGGTACTTTTGTTATTTGTGGTTTGCTTTATGAACTACTTATCAAAAGGGTCAATGTTTTAAGGTTGTTGTTTGGTATGTCATGGAAAAAAGAAATTACTTCTGTTAAAAATGCCCTTATCGGAGAATCAGCCTTGATAAAGTAGCGTTATAAAAACAGGTAAACTCCAATCAAATAAAAACCTCAATTAAGCTATCTTAGTTGAGGTTTATACTTTAAATCACGTTTTATATAATGTTATTAATAATGTTTCTATAGTCTGTAATGTAAGGATATCCTTTAAGGTGAACTTCACTCAAAGCAGGACGCTTAGAGTCTGGGTTTGCTACGGAAAGTAAATGTTTTATGCCAAACTTTTTAGCACTGTCTAAAATAGTCAGGCTATCATCTACAAATAATGTTGTGTCATTATCAAACTTCAAATCGGCTTGTAGTTTTTGCCACAACGTTTGTGACTCTTTTGTAACGCCATAATTATGGGTCGAAATTAACAAATCAATATGCTTATCTAGCTCAGTCCTTTCGACTTTTAATGACAAACTATCAGGATGTGCATTGGTCACTAAGACGACCTTTTTATTAGCTTGTCTAAGCGCATCTAAAAATGGCAAGCTATCAGGACGTAAAGCAATCTTATGTTTTATTTCTTTTTTCAATTCAACAATGGGCAAATCAAGTTTGTCGGTCCAATAATCTAAACAATACCATTCAATTTTTCCCGACACTTTACTGGTTTCAATATGCAAATAATCTTGGGCTTCCTTTAATGACATATTATGTGCTTTTGCATATTTCGACGGAATATGAGTGTGCCAAAAATAATTATCAAAATGTAAGTCTAATAATGTTCCATCCATGTCGAGTATGACGAAGTTAATTTTTTCCCAATTGAGCATTTAGAGGTTCCATAATTGATGTTTATCGTGTCATTATAGCGCTATGTAGAACGAAATATGCAAGCTTATGATAGGGAAAAATCAATTACCGAAAATCAATGGTCAAAAGCAGGTGGCTAAAAGTCATTTATTTGCTATTGAACAGCTTGAATTAACCTTTAGTAATGGTGAAGAGCGCCAGTATGAACGTATGGTTGGCTCAGGGAATGGTGCTGTAATGATAGTGCCGATGCTTGACGCTGATACACTATTGTTAGTGAGAGAATATTGTGCCGGTACTCACAGTTACGAACTAGGATTCCCTAAGGGATTAATTGACCCCGGTGAAATGCCTGATCAAGCAGCTAATCGAGAGTTACAAGAAGAAATTTCCTATGGCAGCAAGCAGTTGCAATTTCTTTCTCAAGTGATGATGGCTCCTGCCTTTTTTAATGCAAAAATGGATATTTTTATTGCCAGCGATTTATACCCATCAACATTAGAAGGTGATGAGCCCGAGCCTTTAGAAGTCGTTTCATGGCCAATTAAAGAGTATAAAACTTTGCTACAGCAACCGGACTTTCAAGAAGCGCGTAGTATTGCCGCCTTGATGTTGTTAGTTGATCATCTTTCCCCAAGCAAGTTAGCCAGTCAGGATGGAGTATAAGCAGTATGAGTGATGAAAAATTATTAAATATTGCCTTAAATAGCGCTAAAAAAGCAGGTATAGAGGTAATGAAATATTACCGTGATCAAAGCTTTACTGCTGAGTTAAAAGAAGACGAAAGCCCTGTTACCAGTGCTGATATTGCTGCAAATGATATTTTGATGGATCAACTACAAACGTTAACGCCAGATATTCCTATTATTTCTGAAGAAGTGGGTACAGTGCCATTAGCACAACGAGAAAACTGGGGACGGTATTGGTTGCTTGACCCTATTGATGGTACAGGTGAATTTATTATTGGCAGTGGTGATTTTGCCGTAAATATAGCCTTGATTGAAAATGGAAAACCAAGTATTGGTGTTATTCATGCACCAGATCATCACTTAACCTATTATGCACAAAATCACTTAGGTGCATTTAAAGAATGTAACCTTCAAAATAGTAGCAGTCATCAAATTTATGTAGCAGACTATCAAGAATCACGCCGCATTAAAGTGGCCATTAGTAAACGTCAGCGTATAGAGTTAATGGAACAGTATTTGAGTAAAGATTTTGATTTTGACCATGTTGCTTTAGGTAGCTGTTCGTTGAAGAACTGTTTAATTGCTGAAGGTGGCGCGGATTGTTATTTACGTATTGGTGTTACGGGTGAATGGGATACTGGCGCGAGTCAATGTATTTTAGAGCAAGCTGGCGGCACTATCATTGATAGTGAATTTAACCCGCTAACATACAATACAAGAGAAAGTTTGCTCAACCCTGACTTTCTTAGTTTAGGTAATCAAAATATTCCTTGGCAAAAAATAATAAAAGCCCATAGAAAAGTTTATAGTGATTAGTGATAAAACAAGTGAATATAGCGTAAGGAGTCATTATGAATAACGAACATGGTGAAGCACTTATTCACATAGAAGAAAATATTATAGTAGCAAAACTTATTGGCTCATTTAATAAGGAAGGTGCCAAAAAATATACAAGCGGCATGAAAAAGGCTGTTAAGGAATTGCAAGGTGAAAGTTTTTTAATGTTAGTGAACGATCTAGAGCTTGAGGGTGGAACACCAGGAGCACTTCAAGAATTAGAAGAATATAATTACTGGTTAACAACACAAAAGTTAATTGCTAAGGCGATGGTGGTAAAATCAAATATGCTAATTGAAGTCATTGACAAATTTTCGCCATCTCAAAAACTACAGAAATATGCATTTTTTGATAATGAAAAAGATGCTTGTACTTGGCTAAAATCTTTTAATATTTGTTAAGGATGTTGGGCAAATTGTTCGCGCGGTAAAATATTTACACTTTCATGTAATTCAGAATAAACTAATACGGCACTACCTTGTTTTAATTGTAATTTTACTTGTAAAATCTTATCTTCTTTGGTCGCATCAATAGCGCCATAATCTGTGCCTTCACGTAGAATAAAGTCTTCAATAATCGCGGTTAAAGTGTCTTCGTTAAGTTGTTCTAATGGAATAATCATGTGTTATTTCTGAGAATTAATTGATATGTGGTTGTTTAAAAAATCAGGCACTCTTTGCTCTAGCCAATATTGTGGCTTGAATGGGTTATTACCATGAATAAAACCGACATGGCCACCGTGGCTAGATACTTCAAAAGTTAAGTGCTCGGGTAATTTTTGTTGCGGTATAGAAAGATGATGATTTAGAAATGGATCGTCGGCAGCGTGTATAAATAAACAAGGCAGCTTTATTTTTTCCATTACCGGATTACCGCTTGCTTGCTGGTAATAATGTTGAGCGCTAGTAAAACCATTTAGTGGTGCTGTGATTTGTTCATCAAAATCATAAATGGTGTTAATGGTATCTAGCTGAGTTGTTTTTATATTATTGATAATTTTAGTGGCTATTTTTTCTAGTGTGCTGTCTTTAAGCATTTGTAATAAATACTTTTGGTAAAGTCTAGAAAATCCTTGATTAATGCGGGCGCTACAACTGGCTAAATCTAATGGTGCACAAATTACAGCCGCAGAGCGATAAGGATTGTTAGGTACTTGTGCTAAATAACGGGTGAGTACGTTACCACCTAATGAAAAGCCTAACACTGAGAAAGCACATTGTTGGTAACGAGAAATAAGCTGTTTTGTTAAATAGCTGATATCTCTAATATCCCCAGAATGATAAGAACTAGCTTGTCTATTTGGTTTGCCACTACAACCACGAAAGTGCATTAATACGGCTACCCAGCCGCGTTCTTTAATAGCATTTAGCATGCCCTTAGCATAATGGCTATCTTTAGAGCCTTCTAAGCCGTGTAATATAACAACAATAGGACGGGTATTATTTTTCTGGGGTTTCTCTGTCCAAGCTAAATCGATAAAATCACCATCGGGTAATTCTAACGTTTCAGTAATGGTTACTAGTTTTTGTTTACGGCGAAAAAATTTAGCCGCCAAGGTTTGAAAGTGGGCATTTGTTAGCCACCAAGCGGGTTTAAATTTACTTATTGAATACATTATGTCGTACATTAAGAAAAAACTTATTGTACGACATAGGAACACTTAAGAGAAACCTTAAAGAATAGCTTTATTGGTTAGATTCATCTTCTTTGATATGCTTAATAAAATAATAGACATAATAAGCACAAATTCCCATCATAATGGCTAAACCGCCAAAGGAAAACATTACAACAGGATCATTAGTTAACATAGTAAAAAAGTTCATACTCGACTCCTTATATTTATCATTAGGTTTAGTATAAGAAGTCGAAAGTAACCAGAGGGTGATTTAGATCAATAGAAATTGTTCTTTTGGGCCATTTTAGCTTTAAGCTGCTCTTGCTCTATAATTTTTTTATAAATTTTATTCGCTTTTTCTCTCGCTTTTTCTATTTCTGCTTTAGGTAATGCCCGTTCATCGAGTATGCGACTTTTATCAGCATCAGGGTAACTATTCCAAGAGGCAATAGTATTCCAGACAAGTGACATTGCGGTGCTTTTTTCCACCCCGTTGCCTTCGCTGTATAGTAAAGCCAAGTTGTACTGTGCTAATGCATGGTTTTGATCCGCGGCGTTTTGATACCACCTAGAAGCTTTGAAATCATCTTGGTTAACACCAGTACCGTTAGCAAGCATAACGGCTAAATTAAATTGTGCGCTCGCCAAGCCTTTTTTAGCTGCTTTATGGGTTAATTGGTATGCTTGTTTCAAGTCTTGTTTAACTAACTTTCCTTCACTATAAATTAAAGCAAGTTCAAACTGGGCGTCAGAATAATTTTGTTTGGCGGACAACTCAAATAACTCTAAAGCTTTCACCCCATTTTTAGTTACGCCATAACCGTGCTGATAGACAATGCCCATTTGATACTGAGCAGGGGCGTAACCTTCAGCAACCAAAGGACGGAATTGCTCAATAGCAGCATGAAACTCACCACGATTTAACTCGTAAATACCAAGTTCAAGATCATTACCTTGGCTCAGAGTAGAAAAGCTACTTAGTAGTAAAAAAATCAATGTTCCTATAATCATTCGCATAATTTTTCTCTTTTATTTTTATCGGGACGTCAATAACAGTGTAGACTAAAAATCAACTAGTTGAAGCCATAATTTCTTCAATTTGTTCAGCTATCTCTAGCCAATGCATTTCACTTTCTTCTATGCTGTCTTTCAAACTAGCTTGCAGTTTTAATTGTGTGGTTAGTTCATTTTTGCGTTCGGCTTGATAAATATCACTGTCACTAAGTAACGCTTCAACCTGTTCTAACTCGGTTTGCCACTGGTGAATTCTTTTTTCTGTTTTTTCTGATTCTTTACGCAGTGGCGCAGATTTTTTGCGCAGCTCAGCTTGTTTTTGACGCAACTGTTTTTTGTCTAATCCCTTATCTGAAATACTGTTTTCATTATTGTTATTGTCATTTTTATTACTAGAGAGAGATTGTTTTTTGTCATCATTGAGCCATTGTTGATAGTCATCAATGTCACCGCTGAAATCGCTGACATGACCATTAGCAACTAGATAGAACTCATCAACACAAGATTCAAGTAAAAATCGATCATGGGCTATTAAGATTATGGCACCTCCAAAATCTTGTAAAGCCATTACTAAGGCTTGTCGCATTTCTAAATCTAAATGGTTGGTTGGCTCATCAAGAAGTAACAATTGCGGCTTTTCTAATACAATAAGCGCTAATACCAAACGTGCCTTTTCACCACCAGACATATTATTAACTGATTCTAGTGCTTGATCGCCGCTAAAACCAAATTTTCCTAAAAAGCTTCTGGCTTGTGGCTCACCGAGTGCTGGTTTGGCTCGAAGAATATGGTCAACGGGGCTTGAGCCACTATGCAACTGCTCTAATTGATGTTGAGAAAAATATCCTATTTTTAACTCTTGAGCACAATAACGAACACCATTGAGTAACGCTATTTCGCCAGCAAGTGATTTGATTAACGTTGATTTCCCTGCACCATTACGACCTAATAGACCGATGCGGCTACCCGGAACTAGCGTTAAACCGACTTCATTGAGAATGATGGTCTCGGTGTTATAACCACATTGGCTTTCAGTTAAGGACAATAGCGGATAGGGTAAACTCTCTGGTTGTTCAAAATTGAACGTGAACTGACTATCTACATGGGCAGGTACTAAATTTGGCAGTTTTTCTAAACGCTTTAAACGACTTTGTGCTTGTTTCGCTTTACTGGCTTTGGCTCTAAATCTATCAACAAAAGCGGTCAAATGAGCTGCTTCTTTTTGTTGCTTTTGATACTGCACTTCTTGTTGAGCTAAATGCTCGGCGCGTTGCCTTTCAAAGGCGGTATAATTGCCGCTATAAAGTTTGGCACGTTGATGTTCTATATGTAAAATTTGATTAATAACCGTATCAAGAAAATCGCGGTCATGAGAAATAAGCACTAAGGTACCAGTAAAACGCTTAAGCCAACGTTGCAGCCAAATTACAGCATCTAAATCTAAATGGTTGGTTGGTTCATCTAGCAAGAGTAAATCAGCTCTACTTATTAACGCTTGTGCCAAGTTTAGGCGCATCCGCCAACCACCTGAAAAGTCTTTCACAGGATTAGCTAGCTGATTTTGTAAAAAGCCTAAACCGTGCAGCAACTCACCCGCGCGAGCGGGTAAGCTATAGCCGTTTATAGTATCTATTTTATTGATTAATATTGCTTCTAGGTTTCCATCGTTATTTATCCGCGCTTGTTCTAATTGGTGTTCAAGTTGGCGAAACTCTTTGTCGCCATCCATCACGTAATCAAGGGCAGACTGCTCAAGCGAAGGTGTTTCTTGCTTTACTGTCGCTATAGACCAACTGCTAGGCAAGTTTAAATCACCAGCATCAGGAGATAATTCTCCGAGTAATGCTGCGAAAAGAGAAGATTTACCACAGCCGTTACTGCCTACCAAACCAACTTTGTGATTGGGATGAATAGTGAAACTAGAAGCCGTTATCAGGTTTTTTGCGCCTCTGTCTAAGCTTAAATCGCTGGCGGTGATCAATGGTTATTCCTTATTTCAAAAGTTAGTAGAAAGTGAGTAAAATGGCAGTCTAAAAAATACCTGTGCATTGTCGCTTTTCCTATTACTACTATTCAAGGTAAAATAGCGAATATCCTGATATTTTATCATTAACTAACCTGAATTCAGGTTAGTTATATTAAGCAGAGCAGTAACAAATGAAAAAACAGCAGAAAAAAAGATTTATTGCTGGGGCAGTTTGTCCAAAATGCAAAGCACAAGACACTATGGCGTTAACAAAAGAAGATGGTGTAGAAAAAGTGACTTGCGTTAGTTGTGGCGAGCAAATGACCCAAAGTGAACCGCAAGTTGCAGAAGTTGTGCGTCAGCATGAACGAGTTATAGGTGTATTCAAACCTTAATAACATGCACTTTTTTGCTGTATTGTATAATTAGTACGTCAAAAGTACTCATTGACTAGCATCAACTCCGTGCACTTTCCTTCTACTTAAACTATACCGCTTCAAATTACATTGTTATTTATGCATCTACATAATCACTTAATAATGCGGTGGCGGTGGCTCAATTTCATCTTTATCTGAAGATAAGCTGCCAGCATCTTTCAATCGGTTAGCGACTAATTGAATTTGCTCTTTTAATTCAGCAATTTGTGCTTGGTGCACGGCTAATTCTTCACTGAGCTGTTCAATAATATCATCTTGAAAAAGATTGCGAGACTCAAGTATATTAATACGTTCTTCAAGTACTTGAAAATTATTTTCTTCTTGCGTTTTTGAGGTCATTTAATTTGCTTCATTAGGAATTTTCCAAAGCTCAGCGTAGCCAGATGAGCTTTCAGTTAATAGGGTGTTATTATCGCTAAATGCGAGACTATAAACAACTGCCCCGGTCGGTCTTTTGGCTTCTTTTGGAGTAACATGCCATTTGGCTATACGTTTTCCGGTGGCAATATCCCAAACACTCACTTTGCTGCTTGCAGCGCCTGTTACTAATGTTTTTCCATCAGGAGAAAATCGTATAGAGCTAAATACTTCATGGCGTTTAGTCCCCTTTAGTTTTGAGATTAACTTGCCTGTTTTTAAGTCCCAAACATGAGCTGATTTCATACTGTCTGCTGAAAAGGCAAAGCGACCTTGTGGGTCTAATGAAACTTTAGAGACTCTACTGGTATGGTTGAATTGATAAATAACTTGCCCAGACGTTGTATCCCAAACATAGGCAATAAAATCATTGCCACCCGACATGGCTACTCTGCCGTTGGGCATCATATCAACAGAATTTATTTTCTCTTTATGCCCCAAAAATTCTAGGCGTCTTCCTGTATCAACAGATACGTGAACTACACTGCCATTACCTTTGCCAATGAGTAAGTAATCACCATTATTACTAATGGCTATATCACGAATATTAGATTCTCGTACTTTCCAATAACCTTCAGACTGACCTGTTTCTATGTTCCAAAGGGCAAAATTTTCACGACTAGCGGTAAGTGTGTGACTATTATTATTGCTAATATTAATGGCCAATACTAAATTATCGCTACTTTCTTGTTGTTGTGACCATTGATATATCAGTGCATTTTTTTCTAAATCCCAAACACTAATACCATGATGAATTGAAGATATCACACTCCATTTCCCATCATTAGAAATATCAGCCGCATAACTACCCTCTACTGAGTGCAGATAACGTTGCAGTGGTTTCCCTGCTGAAGGTGTGCAAGCTTGTAAAAGCAAAAGTGACAACAAGCCCACGGCTGTTAACTTTAAAGCAGTGGAGAGCTGTTTTTTATTCTCTGAAAAGTTAAGCAACATATTAATACTTTTTTATTTGAGCATTTCTAGTTAGTATAAGGCGTTTTTTTAAATTGTTTAACTTTATCTTTGATTTAATTGTTGAAGAGAAAGCGTAAGCAAAAAAATGATAGATGGATTGGGGGATTCTCCAATTGTGATGTTTTTACGGAGAAATAAATGAAATTTTTTAAACCCACTTTAGTTGCTGTTGCGTTATTAGCTGTCGCTGGTTGTCAAGAAGGCGCTAAGCAAGAAGAAGCGAAAGCACCTGTATTAGAAGCACAAATTCAAAAACAAGCTTATGGATTAGGCGCTTCAATTGGTATGTATATGCAACGCAATTTAGAAGAGCATGACAAACTAGGTTTGACTTTAGACAAAGAATTAATCGTGCAAGGCTTTGTTGATAGTATCAATGACAAATCATTAATTGAAAAAGAAGAAATTAAAGCATTAATGCAAAATCTTGATGAAACGATGAAAGCTAAGCAGCAAGAATTAGCTGTTAAAGAATCTGAAGCAAGTTTAGCTGTAGGCCAAAAATTCTTAGAAGATAACGCTAAGAAAGAAGGCGTGAAAGTAACAGAGTCAGGTATTCAATATCTTGTACTTAACGCAACTGAAGGTGATAAGCCAGTTGCTACTGATACGGTAAAAGTGCATTACAAAGGTACTTTCTTAAACGGTGAAACTTTTGATAGCTCATACGACCGTGGTGAACCGGCTGTATTCCCACTGAATCGTGTTATTAGAGGTTGGACTGAAGGCGTACAATTAATGTCAGTTGGATCTAAATTCAAATTTACTATTCCTTCTGATTTAGCTTATGGTCCGAACGGTAATCCACCGCGTATTCCTGGTAACTCTGTTTTAGAATTTGAAATTGAATTATTAGAGATTCAAAAAAGCGAACCAGCACCACAAGTAGGTGAAGCAGCTCCTGCTGAAAAATAAATAAAAGTTACGAGTAAATAGTAACGAGCTCCAAGAAAAGCCACCTACGTTAAATTGTTGGTGGCTTTTTTTATGTTCAGGATGAACGGGCAGTTTTTTGCTCCTGCAAAAGCTGCACTTCCACCATCCTTGGCGGTCGTATATCGTGGTGCCATGACGTTATAGGGGGGGGTGACTTATTAGAGAATGCAGGACACAGATTCTCCTGATGGCAAAGAGCGTGTATAATCTTTTTTATTTCAAATCGCTTTCATTTATATGAGCACACTTCTTATTATTGGTTACGTTTGGCCGGAGCCTAATTCCTCTGCAGCGGGAAGTCGCATGCTACAACTTATACTGTTTTTTCAACAGCAAGGTTATCAGGTGAGTTTTGCTAGCCCAGCACAACGTACAGAGCATATGGTTGATTTAAATGAGCTCAACGTTAGCTGTGCTGATATAAGCCTTAATTGTTCTAGTTTTGATGATTTCATTGGTACGCTCCAACCTGATGTAGTGATGTTTGACCGTTTCATGATGGAAGAACAGTTTGGATGGCGTGTTAGTGAACAATGTCCACACGCACTTCGAGTATTAGACACCGAAGATTTATTTTGTTTGCGTCATGCTAGACATGATGCCCATAAAAAAAATCGAGGGATGGTTGATGCTGATTTACTTAGCTCTGACCTACTTGACTCGGAATTGGCTCAACGAGAAGTTGCGGCTATTTTCCGCTGTGATATCAGCTTAATGATTTCACCTAAAGAAATTGAATTATTGATTAGTTTATTTAAGGTGGACAGAAGTTTATTGCATTACTTACCTTTTGTTTTTAATCAAAATCAACTTGAACAAATCAACCCTAGTTACGAACAACGACAGGGTTTTATTTCTATAGGTAATTTTCGCCACCCCCCAAATTGGGATTCAGTGTTATGGTTAAAACAGCAAATTTGGCCGCTTATTCGCAAGCAATTACCTAAAGCTGAAATATGTATTTACGGCGCTTATCCACCACCAAAAGCGACAGATTTACATGATGAAAAAACTGGTTTTTTAGTGAAAGGGTGGGTTGATGATGCTGTAAAAGTTATGCAGTCAGCGCGAGTTTGCGTAGCACCACTACGTTTTGGTGCAGGCATCAAAGGTAAATTAGCTGAAGCAATGTTGTGCTCAACTCCATCAGTAACTACAAATATTGGCATTGAAGGCATGCAAACTCAATTACCTTGGGCGGGAGAAATTGCCAATGACGCTATAAGTATTGCAGATGCTGCAGTAAGATTGCATCAATATTCTGATGTTTGGCAATTTGCTAGCGAATTAGGGCAAAAAAATGCTCAATTGTTATTTGAACAAAATCAGCACCTTTCGGAATTATCAAGTTGCTTAACAAAGTTACTACAGGATTTAGTACAGCATCGACAAAATAATTTTATTGGTAGTATGCTCAATCATCACCACCACAAAAGCACTAAATATATGTCGCAATGGATTGAGGCTAAAAATAAGTCTTAGGCTCAGTTTCTTGAAACTATAAAGAGGCTTCTAATATTTTCGCTAACCGTTGTGCGGCTTGTAATAACCTTTGTTCCATTACTGGCTGGTATTGCATTAAATAATCAGCCGGTAATTTTATTTTATTTTTAGGTCTTTGACAGCTGCCTTGGTTATTTAATTGGCAGTAGTTAAAGTTAGGTTTTCTAACTAATTGAAATGATTCGTCAGCCCATTGCCAAACTTGTTCTGTTTGCCAGTTTGGCTGAGAATGTTGACGCCATTTTTCTCTTAATAAATCTAACCACTTTGTTTTGCTGTGCTTTCCTTTGTACAGAATGCATTCGTCCCAATACCGATGTAAGTTACTACACTTAGTAGTGAGGTGGGAAAACGCTACTTTATTGCCCCCTAAATCATCCCTGAAGCTGATATGTAAAGGTTGATGGATATCGCCTAACCAATGACCTAAGAAAAGTAAGGCCTGTGCTTGTTGCCATCCATGAGGCTTTTCGGGGTGTGCTAATATTTGTTGGTGTTTTAAAATAGCTTGAGGAAGACAGTTTTGGCTGCAGTCATTATTCTTAATCTCATTATGTAAACGCGATACGTTCATATAATGCCAAGAATTATATGCTTTAAACTCTTCTAAACGTTTAACCGCATCAGCCCAAGTACAGGCACTAGAGAATGTTATGGAGTTGTCTTCTTTTCTATAATTATAGCGATTAATCAGGCTTTGATGCTGTTTAGGAATTGTATTAAGAAGGGTGGTAACTTTGTCTTGCTGCAATTGCGATAAATGCTCAAATGCTAATTGACAAATTACTTGATGGCCAAGCTTACTTATGGCAAAGCTTGGCTTACTTACAACAAAAGTAAGAAAAACTATGGTGAAAGCAATATACTTGGCAATCATCAATCAATCCTTTTACTCAACAAATATTTGCATTTCTTCACCAATTTGTTTGCGCATTTCCATTAATTTTACTGCGCTAGCATGTTGTCTTTTATCGGCATCACTTTCAGGAACCCATTGTGGTACACGTTCAGATTGACCGTTTTGATCTACTGCCACCATAATAACAATACAGTGAGTTGTTAATCGACGATTTAATGATTTAGGGTCGCAAGCATTTACTTCTAGGGCTATGTGCATTGATGATTTCCCTGTGTAAATCACTTTAGCTTCTACTTCTACCAAGCTGCCAACATGAATGGGGGCAACAAATCGAATCCCACCAGCGTAAGCGGTAACGCAATAACGACCACTCCAACCTGCCGCACAAGCATAAGCAGCTAAATCAATCCATTTCATTACGGCACCACCGTGAACTTTACCGCCAAAATTTACATCTTGTGGTTCAGCTAAAAATCTTAAGGTTATATCACGTTGCGGGCTATTCATTATTTAATCTCTGGAGCTTTTAGTTAAAAGAAATTTATATGGTTAATACATGATAAGCAAATAATTAATAATTACTTTATAACGTATTTTAGAATATTCAGTGCTATGTATAAAAAATAAACTATAGTTAACTGATGTTGTATTAAAACTTTGATGTACCGATGGAAGGACTGGATATAAGAACTCTAGCGTTAACGAACCTTTTATTAGGTTTGTTTCTTGGCGTCGGCTCTTTTGTTTTTGCCCGTATACATCCGTCTTTTAGTGGATTTAAGGCATTAGGTTATAGTTATTTTCTTTTTGCCTTTGGTTTTACTTTGTTAGGGTTGCGCCAATATATAGCTGATTTTTTATCAATTATTGTTGCTAATTTAGTTATTGTTGCTGGCTTTAGTTTGCTAATTTGGGGGATTTTGAAATTTTTAAAATATGAAGGACATGCTTTTGTGAAAGTATCGCTAGCGTTATTATGCGTAATGACTTTTGCTTTTGTATATTTCACTTATTTTCAAAGCAGCGTAAACGCTCGAATTATTGTCATTAGCGCTGTTATTGCTTGTTTATCGCTTTTTGCTAGTTACAAAATAATAACCAAGCAAGACCAAGCTATATTAACCTTTACACGTTTTCTTGGCTTTTCGTTTTTCTATTGTGCCGTTATTTTTTTATTACGAATTTATTTTGCTTTCGACGAACCTAAGCTAGATGATTTTATGAATGGCGGCATCATCCATGCATTTTCTCTCATTGCATTACAGCTTGTTACTATTACTAGTTGTTTTTCGCTAACTATTAGCGCTAGTCAGCAGTTAGCCCGCAAGCTTGCCATTCAAGCAACAGTCGACTCTTTAACAAATATATACAACCGCCGAGCTTTTGATGAGTTTGCCGCTAAAGGTGTATTATGTGCCCAACGTGATAAAAGGCCAATTTCATTAATAATGATGGACATCGATTTATTTAAGCAAGTCAATGATAGCTATGGCCATCAAGTTGGGGATAAGGTATTAAAAGAATTTAGTTTGAGATTAAAAAACAGTTTACGGCAATATGATATTTTAGCGCGTTACGGTGGTGAAGAGTTTTCTCTTTTGCTGCCTGATACGAATGCCGATACCGCGGTGATTATTGCTGAGAAACTTCGGCATACTATTGCGCAGCCTGTGTTTTGTTTAAAGGGTGGGACAGAGTTAAAAGTGACCGCAAGTTTTGGTGTAGCAACACATCAAGGTGAACAGATTGATTGGCAGCAGCTAATTTCATTTGCCGATCAAGCACTTTATCATGCAAAAGAAAGTGGCAGAAATTGTGCTAAATTGCATAGCGCAGATGTTCACCACATATCCAACACTCAACAGTTTAACTAATTTCATTCTTTAGTTTATTTTCGGGAAATAAAAAAGCCTTTCTCAAAGAGAAAGGCTTGAAATGCTCGCTTTATGGTCTTGTTAATCAAGATTCTTATTAGTTATATTTAGAAGTATTTTTATTATTAATCGGTGCTTCTTTGTTTGCGCAGCTATTTTATATCAAAGCATTTTCACCACTGCAACAACTTTAATAGAGCATAAACTCGACGATCTCTTTCGTATAATGGTTTATTTTAACTATATTACGGCTAAGTAGCTGATTGTTACATAAATTGATAATATCGACCTAAATGTAACAAAGCTGAAATATTTTTTGTGCGTGGGTTTTATATTGTTAAGGCAAGGGAATTTATTTGGATAAAGGAATTGATTTGGCGCATAGATTCAAAATACTACGAGTGCTAGAATATGCGCCATAAATTGCTTGTTATTCTAATTAAAAAGAATGCGAGCGAGTAGACAATGAATGAATTAGAGGATTTATTGGTGACCGAATTAAAAAATGATAATTATTTACGCGCGCTTTTAAAGCAACCAGTAGATTACACTCCTGTATGGATGATGAGACAAGCAGGGCGCTATTTGCCTGAATACAGAGAAGTGCGTAAAGGCGCTGGCGATTTTATGTCGGTTTGTCGTGATGCAGACTTGGCGTGTGAAGTGACTATTCAACCACTGCGTCGTTTTCCACTTGATGCTGCTATTTTATTCAGCGATATTTTAACGATTCCTGATGCAATGGGTTTGGGGTTATATTTCGAAACAGGCGAAGGCCCGAAATTTGAACGACCAATTACTTGTAAGGCCGATGTAGATAAAATTGGTATTCCTGATCCCGAAGGCGAATTGCAATACGTAATGAACGCTGTTCGTACTATCAAAAAAGAACTTAATGGCAGTGTGCCATTAATTGGCTTTTCAGGTAGTCCTTGGACACTTGCAACCTATATGATTGAAGGTGGTAGTTCTAAAGGTTTTACTAAAATAAAAAAAATGATGTTTGCTGAGCCGCAAACGCTTCATTTGTTGCTTGATAAGTTAGCTGATTCTGTAATTTCTTACTTGAATGCTCAAATTGCGGCTGGTGCTCAATCAGTCATGGTATTCGATACCTGGGGCGGCGTATTATCCCCACGTGATTACAAAGAATTCTCATTGCAATATATGCATAAAATTGTTGATGGTTTAACTCGTCATAACGATGGTCGCCAAGTGCCAGTTACTTTATTTACCAAAAATGGCGGAATGTGGCTAGAAGATATTGCTGCTACAGGTTGCGATGCGGTTGGACTTGATTGGACAATTGATATTGAAAATGCCAAAGCACGTGTAGGTGATAAAGTTGCCTTACAAGGTAATATGGATCCTTCCATGTTATATGCGCCATTACCTCGCATTGAACAAGAAGTTTCAAAAATATTAGCAGGTTTTGGGACAGGTGGTACAGGCCATGTATTTAATCTAGGGCATGGTATTCACCCTGATGTGAACCCTGAACATGCAGGACACTTTATTGAGTCAGTGCATCGTTTAAGTAAACCATATCACAAGTAGTTATTCTGAATAACTACAATCAAAATAAAAAGCCGCTAACATTGCAAAATGTTAGCGGCTTTTTATTTATAGGGTGAAATTAATCTTCATCCACTTCATAAGCGCTAAAATCAGTAATTCCTTTCTCTTCTAAAATGCGGCGGACACTGGCAGGTAGTTTCTCATCGTTATCTTTGGCGAGATCTTCATCATCAGGCAAAGGCTGTCCAGTAAAAGCGTGTAAGAACGCTTCGCACAATAATTCACTATTAGTCGCATGGCGTAAATTATTTACTTGGCGTCTAGTCCGTTCATCGGTTAATACTTTCAAAACGCGCAAAGGAATTGAGACAGTAATTTTTTTTACTTGTTCACTTTTCTTACCGTGCTCGGCATAGGGATTAATATATTCGTCATTCCACTGAGCCATGAAAATTCCTCTGTTATTATTTAGGTGATGTACTATTTTATATTGTTATAAGATAGATTTTACTGGATGCAGCAATTCAGTCAAGTAGAAGTTTAGATGTCTAAAATATCTTGACCTAAATAACCAAACCGTTTAGAGTTATAGACGTCCAAACATCTAAAAAGATTTAATGAATATAGTCAATGCTTTTAGTTAATGAGAATGAGGAATAAAAATGTCGAATGCTAACATCAATAATATTACCACTTCGGCAGTGCGAGCTGGCATTAATACCGACAAGCATCACGGTGCTGTTGTTGCGCCTATTCATTTATCAAGTACCTATTCATTAAAAGGTTTTAATGAAAAACGTCAGTTTGATTACTCCCGCACAGGCAATCCAACCCGAGCACTCTTTGCACAAGCGATTGCGGACTTAGAACAAGGCAGTATTGGTATTGTTACGAGTACAGGTATGTCGTCAGTTCACTTAATTTGTCAGTTATTATCAACTGATGATTTAGTCGTTATTCCTCATGATTGTTATGGCGGTAGTTTTCGCTTATTTACTCATTTAGCTAAACGTGGTCTATTTAAGTTAATTGTTGTCGATCAAAATGATCAAAATGCATTAGCACAAGCATTAGCGAAAAAACCTAAGTTGGTTTTATTGGAGAGCCCAAGTAATCCACTATTACGCTTGGTTGATATTGAAGAAGTGACTAAAGCTTGCCACAAAATTGGTGCCTTAGTTGCGGTTGACAACACCTTTTTATCTCCAGCTTTACAACAACCGTTAACACTGGGCGCCGATATTGTCTTTCATTCCACTACTAAATATATTAATGGACACAGTGATGTTGTTGGTGGTGTTTTAGTGACGAAAGATAAAGAGTTAGGAGATGAACTAGCGTGGTGGGCAAATTGTATTGGTATTACAGGCAGTGCCTTTGATAGCTTTTTGGCTTTGCGTGGTTTAAAAACCCTACCAATACGCATTAAACAACATCAAGAAAATGCTGAACAAGTTGCCGCATTTCTAAAAAATCATCCAGCTATTGATGCTGTTTATTACCCTGGCTTTGAAGATCATCCGGGTCATGATATTGCTAAAAAGCAGCAAGCTGGTTTTGGCGCTATGCTAAGTTTCGATATTAAAGGTGGTGTTGAAGCGGTGAAGAAATTATTCGCTAATTTAGAATTGTTCACTTTGGCGCAGTCTTTAGGCGGCGTAGAAAGTTTAATTAATCACCCCCCGACTATGACCCATGCAGGTATGGAAGAGGCGGCAAGACTAGAAGCTGGAATTACTGACTCCTTAGTAAGAATTTCAGTTGGAATTGAAGATATTACCGATATCTTAGAAGACTTGGCCCATGGGCTAGAACATAGTCAAAAAGCATAATTACAAGTGTAGTTAGCTAAATGCAACTACGTTATAGAGTAAAAGATGACAGAATTACAAATACCCAAAAATAAATTAGAAAAGCATGCAATTAATGTACATAAATTTGGCGGTAGTTCGTTAGCTAATGCGCAGTGTATTGAGCGCGCAGTTGAGATTATCCGTCAAAATTGTCAGTTAAATGACATTATTGTTGTTTCTGCCAACGGTAAAACCACTGATTGTTTATTCTCACTGCTTGCCTTGGCTGAAAGTACTAACTTTACAGATGCTTTAGTTGAATTAGAGCACCAACAAACATTGCTTATAAATGAATTGTTGAATGAGAAAAATGCTAAGCAATTAACGCAATCGTTATCAACAGACATTGTGCAGTTATCGCAATGGTTATCTAGTGACTTAATTCAACATAGAAATGATATTTTAGCTTATGGTGAATTTTGGTCAGCACGATTATTATCTGCTTTGCTTAATGAAAAAATTTGCCCCAGTAATTCTGTTGATGCTCGAGATTTTCTTGTTATTAATAATGAACAAGAGTGTGCGGTCGATCATGCCTTAAGTAGTGCGCAGCTTAAAACAAATTTACAGTTTGGAAAGTTAGCGGTAATCACGGGTTATATTAGCAAAGATAATCGAGGAAAAACCTGCACTTTGGGTCGAAATGGTAGTGATTATTCGGCAACTATTATGGCTTCATTAGTAGGCGCTTTTAATGTGACTTTGTGGACCGACGTTGATGGTATTTACAGTGCCGATCCTCGAGTTGTGCCTAATGCCAGAAAGCTGCACCGTTTACCAAATGGTGTAGCTAAAGAGCTAGGGCGCCTCGGTAACCCTGTTTTACATGCAAAAACGCTGACACCCTTGGTAAATGAGAGCTTGTCTCATCACTGTCATTTACATGTAGCAAGTAGTTTTGATGCGCAAGTTTCGGGCACTGAAATAGGTAAGTTTGGTCACATTGCGAAACAAGAATTATCAGTAACCTATTTGAATGATCTTATATTAGCGCAATCAACAAGTTTTATCGGTGATGCAGTTGCTGATTTATTCGAAAAGGCCTTGATTGAGTTTTCGCCTATTTGTGCTGATGATAAGCAGGGTTTTATTGTTATCAATCAAAATCAGCAAAAGGCCTTGAATCAATGGCTAGCTAGTCATGATGTTGAAGTCACTTTTAAGCCCGTTGCTATTATCGCAACCGTTGGCCATAAAGTAGCACAACGTGGTGATATTAAAGCCCGCTTCAAGCGTTCACTAAAAAGTGCTCAACCTTTGTGTTTAGTCGCAAGTGAAAATAATCATAGCATAATCGCTATTTTATCTGAGCCTTGCAGCACTGAGCTATTGAACAATGTTCATCATGATATTATTAAAGACTCTCGCCATATTGGTTTAGTGATTGCAGGTTTAGGTAATATTGGTGAGCGTTTTATTGAGCTATTGCCAGCACAGTTAAATCGCATTTATGCCTTGGAAAACATTCACCTTGTTGGTTTATTATCTTCCAAAAAGGCGCTTATTAGTAGTGACGGTATTGATGTAATTCAAGCAATGTCATTGTTCAAGCAAGAAGCTAAGGCCTATGACCACCAACAGCTATTATCATGGTTAAGCAATCATCCCTATGATGAATTGATTGTGGTTGATATTACCCCAAGTGAAGATTTTAGTCTGCTTTATCAAGATTTTTTTACCCAAGGTATTCACGTTATTGGTGCAAATAAGTGGGCAGCTTCATCGGACACCGCTCACTACAATAAGCTAGTAAACACTGCGGATAAAAATAACAGCTTGTGGTTAGGTAATACTACGGTTGGGGCAGGTTTACCAATTAACTATGCTATTGAAGACTTAAATAAAAGTGGTGACAAAATTACCGCCATTGCGGGTATTTTTTCTGGTACTTTATCATGGCTATTTGAAACGTATGATGGCTCAACAGCTTTTTCAACACTGCTTATAGATGCACTTGAACAGGGAATAACTGAGCCAGATCCGCGTGAAGATTTATCGGGTCGTGATGTGCAACGAAAACTACTGATTTTAGCCCGAATGGCAGGTTTTGAATTATCACTTGATGATATTGATTGCACAAATCTAGTACCATCTGCATTGCAAAATATTAGCACAGAAGAATTTTTGACAAGAGCTAATGAGTTGGACGACTTTTTTGCAAGCGCATTAAGTGATGCGAACAATAAAGCGTGTTGTATTCGTTATGTTGCTCGCTTACTCGTTAGTGAAACAGGTAATATTCAAGCCAAGGTAAGTTTAGAAGTGCTAGTGCAAAGTGATGCCTTTGCCAGTTTGACACCATGTGACAATATTTTTCAAATCAGCAGCCATTGGTATCAAGAAAATCCATTAATTATACGTGGCCCCGGCGCAGGACGTGATGTTACTGCCGGTGGCATACATTCAGATCTAGTACACATTTGTCAGCAATTAGCTCACAAGCAAAACCAAGTTAAAATAAAGGGGATAAACTAATGAGTTATAGCCATGCCAGACAAGTGGAGTCACTAAATCGTAGCTTGAGTGAAATCAGCAATGATATTCAAGTATCGTTTGAATTCTTTCCGCCAAATACTCCTGAAATGGAAACCACATTGTGGAATTCAATCGAACGCTTAGCACCTTTAAAGCCTAGTTTTGTTTCTGTAACTTATGGTGCAGGCTCAGGTACACGTGATAGAACACATGATATTATTAAGCGTATTCAAAAAGATACCGCTTTGCTTGCTGCGCCGCATTTAACTTGTATAGATGCCAATCGTGAAGAATTGGTGCAAATTGCGAAAGATTACTGGGCTAGTGGTGTTCGTCATATTGTTGCATTGCGTGGTGATTTGCCAAATAGTGATGAAAAACCAAGTATGTATGCTTCGGATTTAGTTGAATTATTGCGAGATGTGGCAGACTTCGATATTTCAGTTGCTGCTTACCCAGAAGGGCATCCAGAAGCGCCTAATCCACAGTTCGATTTACTTAATTTGAAACGTAAAATTGATGCTGGAGCCAACCGCGCTATTAGCCAATTTTTCTTTGATATTGAATCATACCTAAGATTTCGCGATCGCTGTGTAACAGTTGGTATTGATGTTGAAATTATCCCAGGCATCTTACCAGTAACTAATTACAAAATGTTAGAGCGCTTTGCCGGTTTAACCAACGTTCACGTGCCTAGTTGGATGCCTAAAATGTATGAAGGCTTGGAAGACGATGAAATGACTCGCCGTATGGTGGGCGCAAATATCGCTATGGAACAAGTGAAAGTATTAAACCGTGAAGGCGTTAAAAATTTCCATTTTTATACCTTAAACCGGGCTGAATTAACTTATGCTTTGTGTCATACCTTAGGTATACGTCCACAGAGATAAACTATAAGAATCAATATATGAGGCATAAGGAAGTGTCTTTCAATATTTCTAACTTTATGATGAAGTTTAACTTTTGTAATTGTTGCTTAGTTTTGTTTTTTCTAGCATTATTAGTATTCATTTCTTGATGAACTAATTAAATGGCTAAAGCTTCTCAGTATCAAACGCATTATACCCGTCAGGCTCAGACTTTGCTTACTAGAGTCTATGGGCGAAGCAAGCTTAATGATTCTGTGCTTGAGCGAGCTATCAGTTATTTTGAACATCATGAATTTGTTGCTTCAGATTCTTCTATAAGCCCTGAAAGCCAAGCCTTACATAAATTAGAGCAGGCAGAGCGCTATAGCCATTTACAAGCTATATGCTTTGAGATAATTGAATTAACTGAGGGCGATAGTTTTGAAGAAAACAATCGAAAATCTGCTCAGTTACTTGGCACTATTCAATTAATTAGTCCAACTGAAGGTAAGAGAATTTCCGCCAATAATGAACAATGTAAACCACTTTACAAATCTATATTAAGCTTACGTTTGCTTGATAGGTTATTATTAAATAATGAAGTAAATGATCCCTATATTCTTAAAGTATTAGCAGAGTTTGAAGGGAAAACTTTTGCTGATCTTGATGCGTCTGAACAGCTTCGCTTTACGGAACTTGTTAAAATGCCACTTGTTATGGCAGCTTTATTACAAGATATTGGCCATAACCATGCTCAAGCGCAAACCATTCTTCTTGGAGAAGATGGTAATCAAGATCCACATCGCACTTTAGAGATTGAAGATAGAAAAAAATTACTACAAATCAATCATAAACAGACACTCGCCTATGTATCAAATGGTATTGGAATTCCTAGTTATGTAGGAAACTCTAAAGCTGAACGTGATCAATTTGTTGTTGATGAGCAACTAAAACATCAGTTTATAAAAAAATTAATCAAGAGTAGTTTTAAGGCACAAAAAAGTGTTGGTAATTTATTAAAAGTGCCACAAATCTATGTTTCTATCATTTTTTCAACTAAAAACAGTTATAACTACAAACTATTGCCGAAGGTTTATCAGGTCTTAAATAAAAATGCTGAAATAGGTATTTGTTCGAAAAGGGCTGTTGATGCACTTTATCAAATTACTGGTATGTTTCCCCAAGGGTATGGCGTTATTCATATGCCTGAAGATGAGTCGGGGCAACAAGGCGATTGTTATGAATATGCCATTGTAAATAGACTTTACCCAAAAGAACCCGAGCAGCCTTTATGTCGAATTGCGACGAGAAAGCTCGCCTTTATTAGTCATGGTCACAACATTGAAGTGAAGAAAAAGAACAATTTATATTTTCCTGAAATGGCAAAAAAAGTGGCGAGGCTAAGTAAAGAGCGTTTAAATGAAATTCTTGAGTTATTGTCGTCCAACTATCAAGAAAGGCAGCAGCTTGATTTGCTACCTCGATGTTGGCACGCCAATGAGTTTTTTTCAGTTAAAGAAAATCAGAAACTGTGGAATAAAGAAGATAAATAAATTTAAAAGTGATTTATCTATAAATGATCAAGCATTTAAACAATAACGTTGGATCATTTCTAATAGCAATTTATCTGTTTTTTCTATTTCGTTATGTGCTAAAAATTCATTCGGCTGATGCGCTTGATCTATTGACCCTGGCCCCAAAACAATAGTTTGACAGCCAAGTTCCTGAATAAATGGCGCTTCGGTAGCATAATTTACTGCGCAACATTTGTGACCGCTTATTTCCTCGGCAATGCTCACAAAACATTCGTCATTAGTTGAACATTTTTCTTGTTCAAAACTTGGTGAGCTAGGATGTAACTCTTCAAAACTAATTCGAGCTGGATATTTCTCAGCCAGCGGTTTTAACGCTTCGCTTAACCAGTGCAATAACTCATCATCACTCATACCGGGCAAAGAGCGTAAATCTATGTCTAAATCACAGTGACCACAAATACGATTGGCATTATCACCTCCTTTAATTGCTCCCAGATTTAAAGTTGGCGCAGGTACGTCGAATGATTCATTTTTGTAATTAAGTTTGAATTTTTCTTTTAAATCAATCAACTCACCAATCACTTGATACATAATTTCAATAGCATTAACGCCAAGGTTTGGTTTGCTTGAATGACCAGATTGGCCTTGTACGCTAATACGGTGCGACATATGCCCTTTGTGCATTATTACAGGAACTAGATTGGTTGGCTCACCAATAATCGCAACGTCAGGCTTAGCGGCTTGGCTTTGGGCGAAAAAACGCGCACCAGCCATGGTGGTTTCTTCATCAGCAGTGGCTAGAATATATAATGGTTTTTTTAGGTTTTTAGCATCAAGCCTTTTGCAGGCTTGTAAAATAAAAGCAAAAAAACCTTTCATATCACAAGTACCAAGACCATAAAACTTATCGTCTTTATCTATCACGCCCATCGGGTCACTTTGCCAGCGACTTTCATCAAAAGGCACTGTATCACTGTGTCCGGCTAACAATAATCCCCCTTCGCCGCTACCAAGTTTGGCTAATAAATTATATTTATTGTCGCCACCTTTGTGTGCGCTGGGTACTTTTTGGATATCAATGTGAAAGCCTAATTGCTCAAACCATGTGGCAAGTAATTGAATAACGCCTAAATTCCCTTGATCCCAACTGGGCTGAGTTGAACTAATAGAAGGGCAAGCAATCAATTGAGTTAAGGATTGAGTGAAGTTAGGCAACTGTGACATATAAAGAGATCCGCATTTTCGAATAAAAAGCCAAATAATAAATCTGAATAAAAGCTCAAATAGTTATGCTTAATAGTTGCATAACTACCCACAAACTGATAAATTGCTTTCATAGTGTAAATAACCTGTTTTTATAAGGCTACTTTTTTCATAAGGTACAGTGTAATGCTAATTGTTCAAGGAATACGACGACGATAGAGAATTATTTTATTATCTCTTGGATGTTTTAGTTATAAGGGATTGGTTATTCTATTAAAAATCATATCGTTATCAGTTTTGAATAATAAGGTTTAAATTGTGTCAGAAGTTCAAAAGGTTGCCGTAATCGGCGCAAGTGGTTATGCCGGTGCAGAATTAGTTGGTTTATTATGCCAACACGATAAAGTTTCAATACAACATCTTGTTGTGTCGGAAAACTCTACTTCCTGTGGAAAACTTTTTAGCGAGTTACATGGTCGCTGGCAGGGGATATGTGATGTACCCCTGCAGTCTTTTTCTAAAAAGTGGTTTGACGACAATGTAGCAAATGCTGCTCAAGATTTAGATGTTGTTTTCTTTGCGACTCCACATGAGTTTAGTGCCGATTGGGCGCAAGCTTTCGTTGATGCAGGTGTAAAGGTATTTGATCTTTCAGGTGGATTTAGATTAAAAAAACCTGAAGATTACCCAAGGTTTTATGGTTTTGAACATGCCAATATTGGCGCTTTAGTTCAAGCAAAATATGGCCTAGCTGAGTGGCAACATGCGGATATTGCTAATACAGACTTAGTTGCTGTACCCGGTTGTTATCCAACAGCAAGTTTACTTTCCTTAAAACCTATTACTAACAATCATTTTCACATTGAAAATTCATTAATCGTGGTTAATGGTATCAGTGGTGTTAGTGGCGCGGGCAGGAGTGCTTCACTTGCCACTAACTTTAATGAAGTAAGCTTAAAACCTTACAATATTCTACAACACAGGCACCAGCCAGAAATTTCTCAAGAAGCGAATGCACAAGTAATTTTTAACCCACACTTGGCTCCTTATAAAAGAGGCTTGCTGGCAACGGTAACTATGCAATTAAAAGCTGATGTTACAGCTAAACAAGTTGATATAGCATTTGAACAAGCTTATAACGATAAACCTTTAGTAAGAATAGTAAACGATTGGCCTCAAATTGGTAATGTAGCTCATACACCTTTTGCTGATATTCATTGGCAAGTTGATGAAGAAAAGCATGTTGTTGTGGTTAGTTGTGCTATTGATAACTTACTTAAAGGTGCATCTTCACAGGCATTACAATGTTTTAATATTTCACTTGGTTTGCCAAGTGAATATAGTTTATTGCCAATAAATTGTAGTAGTTAGTTGCGAGTATCGGGTCTCTAGAACAGAGCACCGAAAAGTGAAAAGGCAAGAGAAGAGAAAAAATGAGTAATCCCAAACCCTTAGTTATTAAAATCGGCGGAGCCATCTTAGAGAAAGAAGATGCGCTAAATGCATTATTAGTTGTGATCGCAAACCTTAAAGCTGATGCTAAAGTGGTTTTAGTTCATGGTGGCGGTTGTGTCGTTGATGAAATGCTAGCACAAGCAGGTTTTACTACGGTAAAAAAGCATGGCTTACGGGTAACGCCAAAAGAGCAAATTGGACTAATTAGTGGTGCTTTGGCAGGAACAGTAAATAAATCAATTGTTGCATTGGCAAGCAGTATGCACTTATCTGCTGTTGGTTTGTCTTTAGCTGATGGTGATATGATTGCTTGTACAAAATCTGAACTCGATTTAGGCGAGGTTGGAGTGCCAAGTCCAAAATCTAGCCAATTGTTAGATGCTTTACTGAATAGTCATTTTCTACCCGTTATCTCATCTATTGGCGCTTTGTCTAATGGCGACCTTGTTAATGTTAATGCTGATGATGCTGCCGTCGCTATTTGTCAGTTACTTAATGCAGAACTGTTGTTATTAACGGATGTAAATGGTGTAAAAGGATGTGATGGTGAATATTTAACGTCACTAAACCACGAACAAGCTAAACTACTTATTGAGCAGGGTGTTATTGCTGGTGGTATGACAGCAAAAGTAAATGCTGCACTACAAGCAGCTAACCAATTACGACGAAGTATCGCGGTTGCTAGTTGGCAATCGCCAGAACAAATTCCTAGTCTTTTAAAAGGACAGGGCATGGGCACACAAATATTGCCTGATTAGCTTCAGTCTTATTAGCTCAGTCTTATTAGAGAAAACTTTAGATTAATTGAGTCGAGAACAACTTATGTCACTACAAACCAAACCATTAAAAATTAGCAACTTTTTAGCCGATGACGAGCTAAATAAAAGCCAATTATTAGCCTTAATTGAGCTAGCTATTAATATTAAAAAAAATCCAGCTGATTACAGCCAAACATTAGCAGGTAAATCGGTAGCGATGATTTTTGAAAAACCTTCATTAAGAACTCATGTTAGCTTTGATATGGGTATTAACAAATTAGGTGGTCACGCTCTTTATTTAGGCCAACAAAATGGTAAATTAGGTGAGCGTGAACGGGTTAGCGATTATGCTAAAAACTTGTCATGTTTTGCAGATGCTATTGTTGCTCGTGTATTTAGCCATGATTCAATTCAAGGTTTAGCCGAGCATGCAAGCGTACCTGTTATTAATGCGCTATGTGATGTTTATCATCCGTGCCAAGCATTAGCTGATTTTGTTACCCTTACAGAGCTCTTTACCAACGATAAGATTGATGACTTAAGCAACGTTAAGCTTGCTTATGTTGGTGATGGTAATAATGTCTCTAACTCATTAATGATTATGGCTGCCATTTTAGGAGTCGATTTCACTTTAGTAACGCCTGTAGGTTATGAAGCACAAGCGACTATTATTGAGAAAACGCAAGTACTGGCAAATGAATCAGGTGCAAAACTAAACTTAACTAGTGACATTAATAACATTGGCGCGCAAGATGTTATCTATACTGATACTTGGATCTCCATGGGTGATGAAGATACCAGTAAAAAAGCTGAAATTTTAGCGCATTTTGCTCCCTATCAAGTAAATCATGCTTTGATGAAAAATACTGATGCTAGTATTGTTATGCATTGCCAACCAGCCCATTTAGAAGAAGAGATCACCACTGAGCTGTTTGATAGCGACATGGCAGTAGTCTTTCAGCAAGCTGAAAATAGAATGTGGGCACAGAATGCCGTCTTAGTATCGCTACTAAAATAACGAACCTATTTACTAAAAAATCATTTATTAAACAATTTATTAAGAAATAATTTAATCAAATTTAGAGAACAAAATCATGAGTATTCAAAAGAAACAAATTAAAAAAGTGGTATTAGCCTATTCAGGTGGTTTAGACACGTCTGCAATTATTCCATGGTTAAAAGAAAACTATGACAACTGCGAAGTTATTGCCTTTTGTGCCGATGTTGGTCAAGGCGAAGAAGAGTTGGTAGGCATTAAGGAAAAAGCCATCGCATCGGGTGCTTCTGAATGTTACGTAGCCGATCTTAAAGAAGAATATGTAAAAGAATACATTTACCCAATCATTAAAACCGGTGCGGTATACGAAGGTCAATACTTATTAGGTACGTCGATGGCACGTCCTATTATTGCTAAAGCACACATTGAAGTCGCCTTAAAAGTAGGTGCTGACGCGGTATGTCATGGCTGTACAGGTAAAGGTAATGACCAAGTACGTTTTGAAGCTTGTTTTGCTGCTCTTGCGCCAGAACTAACGGTTATTGCGCCATGGCGTGAATGGGACATGGTTTCTCGTGAAGATTTACTTGATTACCTAGCTGAGCGTGATATTCCATGTGCCGCTTCCCTAACTAAAATTTATAGCCGTGATGCAAACGCATGGCATATCTCTCACGAGGGTGGGGAATTAGAAGACCCATGGTGTGAGCCTTCTAAAGAAGTATGGACCATGACGGTTGATCCTATGGATGCACCTGATGTACCTGAAAAAGTAGAATTAAGTTTCCTTGAAGGCGAATTAATTGCTGTTGATGGCAAAGACTTTTCTGGTAATGGAACTGAAAATGGCGCTTATGAAGCACTTATGTACCTTAACGATAAAGCGGCAGCACATGGTGTTGGCCGTATTGATATTGTTGAAAACCGTTTAGTGGGCATGAAGTCTCGTGGTTGTTATGAAACTCCGGGCGGCACAGTATTAATGGCTGCTTACAAAGGTTTAGAAACACTTATTTTAGATAAAGAATCTTTAAAATATCGTGAATCTGTAGGTCATGAATTCTCTCACGTAATTTACGATGGTCGTTGGTTTACTCCGCTCGCTAAAGCACAACTTGCTTCTGCAGCGTCTTTTGCTGAGAAGTTAACGGGCGATGTAGTGGTTAAATTATACAAAGGAATGGCACAAGTTATTCAACGTCGCTCGCCAAATAGTTTGTATTCAGAAGAGTTTGCTACTTTTGGTGCTGATGATGTTTACGACCAAAAACATGCAGAAGGTTTTATTCGTTTATTCAGCTTATCAAGCAGAATTACTGCGTTAAGCCAGAAAGGTCAGGAGAAGTAATTATGGCTTTATGGGGTGGACGCTTTAAAGAAAAAGCGAGTGTACAATTTAAAAAATTCAATGACTCGCTACCTGTTGATTACCGCATGGCGGTGCAAGATATTGTTGGCTCAATTGCTTGGGCGCAAGCGATTCATGAAGTAGGCGTTATAGATGATGATGAACTCGTACGTTTAACTGCTGCGCTGAATGAATTAAAAGCTTCGGTTGAAGAAAATCCAAAGCAAATTTTACTGTCAGATGCAGAAGATATTCATAGCTGGGTAGAAATTGCGCTAATTGAAAAAACAGGTGATTTAGGCAAGAAACTTCATACAGGTCGTAGTCGTAATGACCAAGTCGCCACAGATTTAAAACTTTGGTGTAAAGAAACTGGCGGTGATCTGTTATTTGCTTTAGTGAACTTACAACAAGCAATGATGAATTTAGCTGAGCGAGAAAAAGATACCGTGTTACCGGGTTATACCCATTTACAGCGTGCACAACCGGTGACTTTTGGTCATTGGTGTTTGGCTTATGTTGAAATGTTTAACCGTGATATTGGTCGTTTAAAAGATGCCTTATATCGTTTAGATGTTTCGCCGTTAGGCTCAGGTGCTCTAGCCGGAACCGCTTACCCGATTGATCGTAATGCATTGGCAAGTCGTTTAGGTTTTAGAACCGCGACCATGAATAGTTTAGATGCGGTATCAGACAGAGATCACGTCATTGAGTTATTGGCCAGTGCCAGTATTTCTATGATGCATTTATCCCGTTTTGCTGAAGATTTAATTTTCTACAACTCTGGAGAAGCAGGTTTTGTGGAAATGAGCGACTTAGTTAGCTCTGGTTCATCATTGATGCCACAAAAGAAAAACCCAGATGCTTGTGAATTAATTCGCGGTAAAGCAGGGCGTGTTTTTGGCTCATTAACAGGTATGTTAACTACCATGAAAGCCTTAGCTCTTGCTTATAATAAAGATATGCAAGAAGACAAAGAAGGGCTATTTGATGCGTTAGATACATGGGAAGAGTGCATGGAGATGGCGGTATTGGTTGCTGATGGGTTGAAAGTTAACAGAAGTCGTACTTTAGCTGCTGCCCAACAAGGATATTCTAATGCTACCGAGCTTGCCGATTATTTAGTGGGAAAAAATATTCCATTTCGTGAAGCGCACCATATTGTTGGTGAAGTAGTCTTAGCGGCCATTGAAAAAGGCTGCCCGTTAGAAGATTTAACCATTAGCCAACTGCAAGAGTTCAGCGATCAAATCGAACAAGATGTTTATCAACATTTATCTATTGAATCAACATTAGATAAGCGTGAAGCACTCGGTGGTACCTCTCGTACGCAAGTAGAAAAAGCGATGGCTAATATTCAATCCGGCTATCAATTAGGGCAGGAAGAAATATTAAATGAACAAGTTGTGGGTGCTCCGGGTAAACAGCAAACTGAAATCGCGCTTAAACAAGTGAAACAGCGTTTGAATGCACAACGAGCTGCAGCCATGTCAGTACGTAGAGCGCGCATGTCTGATGTTGAAAAAATACATCAACAAGTGAATATTCAAGCGGATAAGGGTGAGATATTACCACGTACACTCGACAACATTATTCATGATGTTCAAAACTTTGTGGTTGCAGAGCTTGATGGTGAAGTAGTGGGTTGTGCATCACTTTATATTTACCAAACAGGTCTTGCTGAAATTCGCTCGGTAGTGGTTGATAAAACAGCTCAAAATCAAGGACAAGGTGAGGCATTAGTACAATATTTATTAGAATTTGCTCACCAAATGGAGTTAGAGCAAATTATCGTTTTAACATACATCCCTAAGTATTTCACTAAGTTAGGTTTCAATGTAATCGATAAAGCTTCTTTAGCTGAAAATATTATTGAAGATAGCGAACCAAGCCCTCATAAAGATCCAGCTGATGAAGTGGCTATGGAATATATTGTTGGTCAAGGAAAGTAAGTTTTTAGAAAGAAAAGTTTCGAGTGTCAAAGTTAAATAGAGACAAGCACTTAAATATAAAATTCAAAGAAAGAGAAACATGAATAATAGCGATCAAAATTACGTTAAATGGTTTAGAAATGCCGCACCTTATATTAATGCCCACCGTGGAAAAACGGTGGTATTAATGTTTGGCGGTGAAGCTGTTTTGCATCCTAACTTTGCTAATATTATTCATGATATTTCACTACTGCGCAGTTTAGGCGTTAAGCTTGTAGTCGTACATGGCGCACGACCACAAATTGCAGAACGCATGGCACAGCGCAATATTGACCAAATTATTGAAAATAATATTCGTGTTACTAATGCGGGTACGTTAGGTGCTGTTAAGGATGCTACTGGTTCTTTACGCCTGCATATCGAAGCGTTATTAACAACAGGCCTGGCTAATTCGCCCATGCATGGTTCACAGATTAGAGTGAGCACAGGCAATTTTGTTATTGCTAAACCTATGGGCGTGCGCGACGGTATTGATTATAAATACACTGGCATGGTACGCAGAATAGACTCAGATGGCATAAACATGCAGTTAGATTATGGCTCTATTGTGCTCTTATCTCCAATTGGTTATTCACCTACGGGTGAAGTGTTTAACTTAGCTTTAGAAGATGTCGCAGCGCAAACTGCCATAGCTTTGAATGCCGATAAGTTGATTACATTAACTAATGATGAAGGTCTACTTGATGAATCAGGTAAACTCATCAAAAGTTGTAGTGTTCGTCGAGTTAAAACTTTGCTAGATGAAAAAGATTGTCATGTTCGCCAGTTATTGCTTCGAGCCATCATTCAATGTGGAGAAAATGGTGTTGAACGTTGTCACTGTGTTAGTTATCAAAGTGATACTGCATTGTTGCAAGAGCTTTTTACCCGTGATGGCTCAGGAACACTGATTGCCAAAGATCACAAAGAGCAATTGTCTACTGCAACAATTGATGATGTGGCGGGTATTTTGGAATTATTAGCTCCTCTTGAAGTTGAAGGCATCTTGGTTAAACGTTCACGTGAGTTACTTGAAGTAGAAATAAACCAATTTATTGTGCTTAAGAAAGAAGACGTTATTATTGCTTGTGCCGCACTTTATCCTTATCCCGATGCCAAAATGGGAGAAGTGGCTTGTGTCGCCATTCACCCTGATTACCGTAAAGGCAATCGCGGTGGTCGTTTGATCGCCGCTTTAGAAAATGAAGCAACGCAGCAACAACTTATCTCAATATTTGTGTTAACTACTGTCAGTGGTCATTGGTTTCAAGAGCAAGGTTTTATTGAGCAACCTATGGATAAATTACCTGAAGGTAAACAGAAAATGTATAATTTTCAGCGTAAATCTAAAGTTTTTATTAAAGAAATCTAGTCATTATAGCTTGAAGTTAATGAGTCTAGGTCTATATTGAATGTGGGAAATATTTAGTTCAGAATATGAATTCAAGCAAATTTATCGATTAAATTCATCCAAATTTATGATCACTCATCTATTGTCACAGCGTCAATAGTTTCATAAAACCAAGGTGTATGTTGATTAGTGACAGCTATCCAATACCATTTACCGTCTTTCTTTTGCGCCGACAAAGTCATTAGTCCAATTTCTTTCTTTTTTATTTCTTCTTGGTGGCCTTTATTAAACCAATACATTCTCCAAGAATAATAGGCGATTGCGTTATTTGGACCAATTATTCTTATTTTAGGTTCACCTGCTTCATAAAAATAATCTAATGTTTTGCTGTTTGCCAGCATATTGTGAAATTCCAGTACATTTTGTTTTCCTTCAAAAAAGTATCCCTGTGAGTTAATCCAAGTGATATTCTCATTAAACTGTGACATTACTATATTTATATTCTTATTGATCATTGCTTTTTCTCTTACATGAATCATGTTTTTAAGTATTAACAAATCATTATTGTCAGTTAGTTCTCTATCATTTTGAGTTGCTGTTGATGAACAACAAGAAAAGAGAAATACGAGAGTTAGAATATAGTTAACTTTGTTCATGTTTTAGTACCGATATATTTAATTCATACACGGTTAGTCGTAAATAAAAGCAAGATAGTTTGATTTGAAGGTAAAATTTTCAATAGTAATTCTATTTTGTACACAAAAGTAAAGGATGAACTCTCGACTGAATATCGATGTATCAGGATAATTTGGTAAGAGAGGTTTGGTGCTTTTAACTTACTTTGATTTGGTATAGTGCCTAGCATCAACAATGCGAATGGAGAAGTCCTTATAGCTTGACTAACCTCTGAGCCAAATATGCAACCATTAAGTTAATCTTAACAATTGCCACTCTAGTGCTTTAGCAACTCCGTTAAATTCGGCTCTTTGGACAATAAAACTTTGGTAGCAAACGCTAGTTTGTGGGTACCATGGCAGCGGGCGCAAGCTAGTACTGCCAGTGTGCCTAAATCCCTACCTTGTTCTTTAACAGTACCTGATTTCAAGCTGTTCTCTAGACTTAACAACGTTTTTTTCATCTGCTTGCTCGGGTAAGGTTTTTTGTCTTTTTTATGGCAATCGGTACATACCTGACCGAGTTTGTGCATGTCCTGCTTGAGGCTAGTTAAAGAGGATATGGCTAGATCAAGCATGCCATCTTCAGATGCTATTTTAATCTGGTTTACCTCTTTAGTTAATGTGTGCATATGTGAGTTAAATGATACCGAAGGTTCAATTTCTATTGTTGAAAAATCGGGTGCCCGATAAGTCAGTGCGGTGATCGCCTGATAATCGTTATGGCAAGAATCACAATTATTTTGCAAAGTGTTTACCGCAGCTAAAACAGCCGAATAGTCTTGATTAACTACCTGGTTTTGTAAGCTTGAAATTGTCGTTATATCGAGTTTTTTATTCCAATTAGGGACCATTTTACCGATTTTTAGGTAATGTTCATTTAATGCTAAAGCCCACTTTTCAAGGTGTTCATTGTCTTTATTTTCAGCATAAAATTGTACAGCCTGCATTTCCCGGCGCAGCTTAAACATATTATGCAACCACACCTGACGTTTGTTTTCTGGCTTGTACCATTGGGCTAGCTCTGTTGGTGGTGTTTTGATAATGGTCGCTTTGTCATTGTGCTTATAGACAAGCCCCGCTATTGCTAGAACAAGAATGAATTGAAGTACAATAAAGTGAGTCCATCTCATAGTGTTTGCTATTCCGCCGTCATATAGAAATAGACGCATAAATAAGTGTAATGTTATGTGATTGTATACTAACGGAGTAGGTAATTAGTTGACTAGGCGCAAAATGTTGCAACTTCATTACATAAGTAGATGAAGTCGCAACAATCAATTAATGCCGTAACGTCGTGATTTTTAAATTTGTTTATGACTTTACTTTATGAATTAGTTAATTCTTCCAGCAAGTCATGAATCTCAGCTTTTAATTCTTTGTCTATAATTTTATTACAACTGATTTTTGCTTTTTCTAAATGCGCAATAGCACCTGCTTTATCACCTAACTCGACTTTTAAAGCTGCGATTGAAAAACCAATAGATGAACGGAAATCTTTAGAGTTAATCGCTTCAGCCTTAACTAAAGCTTGTTCATAAATAGTAACAGCTAATGCTAAATCGTCGGTAAAATCTGCAAGCGTTTCCCATTGTACAGGATGGTCTTTATCAGTAGTTTTATAAAATTCACATAGCTGCTTTAATTCTACGTAATAACCGTCGAATTTCGTTTGGTTTTGTTCTTGAGCAGCCGCCATTAAGCTATCAGTGAGTGAAAGCACTTTCTTGTATATTTTGGTATTCATGTTGTGGCCTTATCAATTTGGTTAACGAAGAATCAGGCGGTTATTATAGATCTTTTATAACAACTAAACATAAACTTAATCGCATAGGTGATTCTATGTGCACCGGCATTCTTTGTTTACGCAAAATTACAGTAGTTGAATTTCTGCCAAATCGTTGTAGCCTGTTAAATATAAGTTTTTTTGAAAGGCTGTTCGACAATCAATAGAGCGGTTCTGAGATAGCTTGAATTTGCTGTTAACTTCAATCATATCTAGAGTGAATACTGTGATTGCTGCCAACATTTGTTGAACCATTTTTGTGTTGCCAGCTTGGTTAAAATTGCTAAAGTCCCACTGCGGATCAAAATAGTGACTGATCATTTCCATCGCCTTTAATTTATCATCACTATTTTCAACAATGTTCAGACGGCAAGTCATTGATACCGTCGCATAGTTCCATGTGGGGACTATTTGCTCCTTGTGCCAACGAGGAGATATGTAACCATGAGGTCCGCTAAATATCACTTTAACTTCAGAATTTTCTGTTGCTGCTTTTATCAGTGGGTTATTTGCTGATAAGTGTCCTAGTAGCGAGTCGTTTTCCATTAATTGTAAAGGACAGTAAACGAGTTCAGCAAAGCCTGAATCTCTTATATTTGATGATAGTATTTGTGCAAAAGCATGAGATTCAATGATTGTTTTTTCTTCGACAGTTAAATTAATCATGACTTGATTCCATTTTTTTCTGTAAGTTTTGACTTACCGATTGCCATTCATTCTCGATGACTGAATAAGTAGCGGTATTGCGATAACTTCCATCGGATAAAATACGCTGGTTTCGCAAAACACCTTCAAATTTAGCACCTAATCTTGTAATAGCATTGCGTGATTTTTCATTTTGTTCATGGGTTTTAAACTCAACTCTTATGGCATTAAGGTTTTCAAAAGCATGCTTTAACAAGCAATACTTAGCGTGAGTATTGATATAACTACGTTGAAATTGTGGCGTAATAAAAGTAAAACCAATTTCTAAGCTTCTATCATCTGCATTTATGGAACAATAACGAGTGCTTCCGACAAATTTTCCGCTGTTGTTATCGAAAATAGCAAAGGGCACGTGTAAACCTTGCTCGGCCATGTGGAGGGAGTATTTTAGCCAGTCCTTTGTTGCTTCAATGGACGTGCATTTATCAGGTAGTGACCAAGTCCAAATGTCAGGAAAAGAGCCGGCGGCAAAAAAGTCTGCTAAATGCTCCATAGTTAAAGGGCGTAATGTGACTTTGTTGGTATTGAGTGTGGTTGCTTTGAACATTGAAGGGCTCCATAAAATTAATTACTGTTATTTTGCCTTTCTATGGTATAAATAAAACAACCAGTTTTGTAGTTTTATGTATACCAGGATGTGTAAATGAAAACGCTAAATATCTCTACTGAAAATACACAATCGAAACTGTATTTGAAGATTGCACAAGCAATTCGTAGTGCAATTAAAGAAGGAACCGTTAAGCCTGCTGAAAAACTACCTTCAGCACGAGCATTAGCAGAGCAGTTATCAGTTAACCGTCACACCATTATGGCGGCATATAATGAATTAATTGCTCAAGGCTGGGTTGAAACAAAACAGAGACAAGGTTACACGGTGGCAAAGACGTTACCGATATACAGTTCATTATCGAATAAAGCTAAGCAAGTAATGCAAGGTGAAAAGCATTGTTGGCGAGTATTAAAGCCAAGCCAAGAATCAGTTTCCCGTCCTGCTAATGATTATCCATTTAACTTTGCAGGTGGTAACCCTGATATTGATCTATTTCCCTTTAATGAATTTAGAGGCTTTGTGAATGATGCCTTAAATCGCCCATCAATTAAGGAATTAAACTATGGTGAGAACAGTGGTTTCAAACCTTTCATTAAAGAGGTAAGTATCTACTTAAGAAGAGTAAGATCAGTAATAGATAAAGAAATTATTGTAGTTAACGGCACACAAGAAGCTCTTTATATTATTTCGCAGGTTTTATTAGAAGAGGGGGACAAAGTAGCCGTAGAAAATTTAGGCTATCGACCCGCGTGGGCGGCATTGAAAAATGCAGGAGCCGAATTAGTTGGCATAAAACAAACGGATCAAGGTATTGATGTAGAGGACTTTGAGTCTTTAATCAAAAAAAATAAAATTCGGTTGTTGTATTTAACACCTTTGCACCAATACCCAACAACAACAACGTTATCGAGCGCAAAGCGTGTCCAAATTTATCGGCTAGCTCAGCAATATAATATTCCCATAATTGAAGACGACTATGATCATGAATTCCATTATAGCAGTCAGCCCTTACCGCCAATGGCAGCAAATGATCCATCAGGATTAGTTATTTATCTATCAAGTTTTTCTAAAATTATGTTTCCTGGAATTCGTCTTGGCATTATTGCGGTAGACAAATCACTAGCGGCGCATATTGTAAGTTATCGTACGCTTATGAATCATAAAGCCAATGTATTACTACAAGATGCGGTAGCAAGATGGATGAAAGATGGAGGTTTTGAACGCCATTTACGAAAATCAACACGCCAATATCAAAAAAGAAGAAAATGCATGGTTGAACTGCTTAATGGCTTTATTGATGAAGGGATCAACATCAAATTTACTATACCTAAAGGCGGTATGGCACTATGGATTAATGTTGGCAATAACGCAGAAGAAATTGCATGTTTAGCAAAAAAACAAGGTATCTTTTTACTTGCCGAAAATTCTTTTCATTTACACGCTGAAAATAGTGAGAATAAGTTTATTCGTCTAGGTTTTGCTGGGCAAAGTGAAGAAAAAATCAAACAAGGGCTGTTATTGCTTAAGCCCTTGCTAATTTAAAATGGACTAGATATTTTTAAAGTTCATATTTAACGGTAAAAGCAACAGTAGCAGGATCATTATAGTAACCAATGATACTATCCTCGCCACCTAAACCTGTGAAGTTATAACCAGCAATTCTAACTTGTTCATTAAAAATATTGCGACCTTGTAATGAAGCAGACCAATTTCCATCAGCGTGATAATAAGTGACACCAACATTAACGATGGTATATGCATCTTCATCGATAAGAGACGGCGTTTCAAAAATTTGTGTGTCTGATCTATATGAAGCATTTGCTGTGAAAACAAAGTCACCAATATCAGCAACAATAGTATAATTAGCACCAAAATTAGCGGTCAATTCAGGTGTGTTGGCAATATCAAGTTGATCCGCCACATCAACAATCTCTCCTGTCTCAGGATCCGCGGTTAAAAATTCAACAAACTTGGCATCAATATAACCTAAACTCATGTTAATCGTTAAGTTATCAGTTGCTGCATAGATGCTTTCAAGTTCAACACCTTGTATTTTTGCTTGCCCAGCATTTAAAACACGTGCAACAAAATTATCTTCACTCAATGCATGTTGTACAGTCACTTGCATATCTTGGTAATCTGAATAAAAGTACGTCGCATTAATGCGCAGATCGTCCGTCGGCTCAGATTTAAAGCCAATTTCAACGGTATCAACTATTTCGGGATCAAAAGGAGTGGAAGCTTCAGGGTCTGCCCCAAGATCACCACGCATGTTATAGCCACCAGATTTAAAGCCGTTAGCATAAGAAGCATATAACATCATGTCTTCACTAACCTGGTATTCAACGCCAACACGAGGAGAGAAATGTGACCATGTTTCTTCACCTGAAAATTTATTGTCAGGATTAATTGGCGGGAAAACATCACCGTTTTCGTAATCTCCAGGGTAAACGGTTTGATAGAAGGTATATTTATAAACCTCGGCATCTTTTGTATCTTCAGTATAACGACCGCCTAGTGTCATCGACCACTTATCCGCTAAATCAAATGATGCTTGCCCATAAGCGGAATAACTTTCGGTATCTGTACAACCACCACTCTCTGCTGTTAACCCAGGAGCGCCAAGAAGGTTTCCTAAAACTTCGAGTTGAACGTCAAAGACCCCACACGCATCACCAGTAAAGTAATAGAGGCCACCGACGGCAGTCATGGCCTCACCAACATAAGTTAATTGAAACTCTTGGGTAAACTGAGTGTCATCATAAACACCTACGACATCGAAAGATTTAAGAACCGTATTATCAAAATCAATATTACCGTAGCTTTCACCCTCACGACTTGCCGTTACCGATTTAAAACTAAGTTTGTCATTTAAATTCCAGTCCATTGTTAATGATATGCCTGACGTTTCTACTTTGTTATAAGTAGGAAGGCTGGTATCTGAGTCATAAACATCATCATATGGCTTTAGACCAACTATTAATTTACTGTCAACTAAACGGCGTCCGCCTTTAGCATTTGAATCATCAACCGTTTTATCGTAAGCCAAGCGGAAAAACAAATCATCCGTTGCGTGATACTCAATGGTAAAACGACCCGCAACAAGGTCTTTATTATAGTTGTCAGCGCCTGCGCTTTCTTCGGCCTCTGGTGTAGGTGAAATACCTGGCAGAGTTATTATATCTGTATCATTTATGAAGGTACCAAAACCATCTCGACTAACATCAGCAATAGCGCCGCCAATATATAATTTATCATCTAGCAGTGATAATTGTCCTGCTGCTTTATAGGTCTGCAAACCATAATTCCCAAAAGTGCCAGAAACATCAAAAGTATTGTCTCCTGACATTTTTTTGGTAATGTACTTCATTGCACCACCGATGGTATTTTTACCATAAAGTGTGCCTTGCGGACCTCGTAATACTTCTATACGCTCAACATCAAGGATCTCCATTACACCACCTTGTGGGCGCGCAATGTAAACATCATCAACATAAACGCCAACACCCGGTTCGTATCCCCATAACGGGTCTTGTTGTCCGATACCTCGAATGTATGCAGTCAGCGTAGAGTTCGAACCACGACTTACTTGTAATGTTGTATTAACTGCATATTGTTGAATATTAGTAACATCTGTTATACCGTTTTGGGCAATATCATCAGCGCCAATAGAAGTTACCGATAAAGGGACGGTTTGTAAGTTTTCTACCGTTCTACGAGCAGTAACTTCAATTCGTTCTAGCCCTTTACTTTCAACTGCTGGTGTAGAATCAACAGCATCTTCAGCAAAAGCAATATTACTCGTTAATGCTGTAGCAATCGCTAACGCGATATGGTTTATTCTTCTATTGTAATTATTCATGATAATACCTCTGTAATTATATTTAGTTTATTGCTGTATTTTAATACTTGTAGTCTTTCTACCATTAACTGGTCATTTGCATTACATTCCATATAGCAACCAACGCTGGTTTTTCCTCCTGTTCAATTTCAATGGTTATTTCCATTTGATGTAAAAACATCTTAGGTTTGTTTTCGGTAATGCTTATTATTTTGGCTTGCGCTCGGATCCTTGAATTTACTTTGATAGGCGTAACAAATCGTACTTTGTCAAAACCAACATTCACTCCCATTTTCATGCCTTTAATTTCGAGCATAAAATCTTCAGCAAAAAAAGACAGCATTGATAAAGATAAAAATCCGTGTGCTATCGTTGAACCAAAGGACGTTTTTTTAGCCGCTTCCTCATTAATATGGATAAACTGTTTGTCCAATGTGCATTCGGCGAAGTCGTTGATTTGCCGTTGTGTTACAGTAAACCAGTGGGTAGGCTGACAAACAAAATTGGTAAATTTTTCTAACTCTATGGGTTCAATGGATTTCATTCTATTTTCTTGTACCTATATGCATTCAAAGGCTACTTTAAAGATCTTCGCAATATTTTGCCGACACTTGATTTAGGGAGTGCCTCTATAAAAGAAATGTGCTTTGGCACTTTATAAGCAACCAATTGCTGTCGACAAAAAGAAACAACATCTGACTTTGTGATTGACTGATTCTTTTTCACTATAAATAACTTAACCGCTTCACCGGTTTTATCATCTTCTACACCAATACAAGCCGACTCAAGCACGCCTCGCATTTTTGATATTTCATCTTCAATTTCATTTGGATAGACATTAAATCCAGAGACAATGACCATGTCTTTTTTGCGATCAACTATATGAAAAAAACCGTGTTCGTCTAACATAGCGATATCGCCTGTTTTAAAATACCCATCTACAGTCATGCATTCAGACGTTGCTTGTAAATCTTGCCAATAACCAGCCATTATTTGCGGTCCTTTGGCGCACAACTCACCTGAGCTTCCTTGAGGTACTTTTGCACCTAAATCATCGCGAATAGATATGTTAGTTGACGGAAGGGGAGTACCGATTCCATTAGAATATCCTTTTTTACAACCAAAGTTCAGCGTTAAAATGGGTGACGTTTCTGATAAACCATAACCTTCATTTAAGCGACAGCCAGTGACTTTTTGCCACTTATCAGCAACGGTTTGTTGCACAGCTGCCCCTCCACCTATGGTTAATTTTAAAGATGAGAAGTTAGCCATATCAAAATTAGGGACGTTCAGTAAGCTGTTAAATAACGTATTTACACCGGTGAAAAAAGTAATCGGATTGTTCTGCCATAAAAAAAGTAGATGATTCATATCTCTAGGATCTGTCACCAAAATATTTTTAGCCCCACAGAAAAAGTAACATAGGGTGTTCGCCATGAGTGCAAAAATATGGTACATGGGCAAAACGGTTAGTACTATTTCTTGTCCCATATTTATCTGGTTTCTAGCGAACTCTTTATATTGGAATATATTGGCGATTAAGTTTCCATGAGTGAGCATAGCCCCTTTCGAAAGTCCTGTTGTGCCGCCAGTATATTGAAGAAAAAGCAAATCATTCGTTTGTAGAATAGGCTCATCAAAAGATAAATAATGCCCTAGTGATAGAGCTACCTCAAAAGGAGTGCTTTTCACTGTATTATTTTCTACGTTAGGAAAATTGACTTCATTATTCGTAGAATCATCAGCATTTACGGTGATAATATTTTTTATTGTTATGTCATCGATAATGTCATTTAAAGTTGGCATTGAAGCTAAAAATATAACAATGACATCAACTTGTGCATCATTAAGTTGATGCTTTAGTTCTCGTGCGGTATACGAAGGATTAACATTTACTTGCACCGCTCCTGTTCGAATAATGCCCCACATAGCAATAGGAAATGCTAAAATATTTGGACACATCAGCGCAATACGATCACCTTTCTTCACACCTAATTCTTTTTGCAAATAAGCAGCAAAGTCACGAGATTTTTGATCAATGTCTGAAAAAGTTAGCTTTTCATCAAAATTAGTAAAAGCGATTTTGTTTTTAAATTTTACAACGGTTTCATGAAACAGTTCAGTCAGCGAATTCGTACCGTTCAGTATAACTTCATCGGAAACATTAATTGGGTAATTATTTAACCATGCTTTAATCATTAGATTTCCAAAAATTCAAAATAAGTAAAAAATTAAGATTCAATAAATGAGGTAATATGGTCATTTAAAACATCAGGTTGATCTGCTGGGGTTGCATGATAAGAATCTGCAATAACAACGAGCTTTGATTTGCTAATTTTTTTACAATATTCTTTTTTTAAATCAACAGGCGTATAGTCATGTTCTGCCGCTACAACGAGAACAGGCATCTGCAGCAGAGTTAACTTATCACTAACATCCCAGCCTAAAAATGATAATAACGAACGCGTGTATGATGACTTTGTTAACATTCGCATCGACGCTCTATACCGTTCCCTTAAAATCACTTGATTATCTGATGGGAATATTTTTTTACTTATCACTTTACTAAGTTTCTCAAGTCCCATTAAGTGTATGTATGCTAGCCTAGACCACACCGTCATTTTCATTGCCAAAGTATTATAAAGTACGGCAGGAGAAGAGTTGATGATGGTTAAACTTTTTACTATTTGTGGATTATCAACAGCTATTTGGAATGCCACCATTCCACCCATAGAAAAGCCAACCAAATGAAAAGATTCAATTTCAAGGTATTTAAATAGCTGTGTCATATCATCCGCAAATAAAGGAATGGTGTATTTTCCATTCGGTTTATCAGAGCGCCCATGCCCTCGGCAATCAATGGCGATAACCCGATATTTTTGTGAAAAACAATCAATTTGTTGCTGCCAGTCAGCACTATTAGAACCCAAACCATGTAAGAAGATGATCGTTTCACCATTACCAACATCTCGATAACAGAGCTTTATATTATTTACTGAACAATACTGCATAGAGTTTTCTTTCAAATATTCGTTAATCAATTTACATACAATACGGTATATGAATTCCGATTTCAATTAAATTTTAAAAAATAAAATCGAAATATAATAGTTACTTCAAAAAACAATGAAAAACCGTGTGCGTAACAGCTAATGGTTGTTTGTGTTTTTGTTATATCATTACACCTTTTACGAAACACCTCGGAAAATTTAATAAAAAAGATTAGTAATCGGAATGCGTATTCCTTATATTGATTCTGTTGTTAAATTAATTTATACGATTTAAAAAGTAAAAGTCATTATTTAGTCTTGAGAGTATTAAACGGCTTTAGCTAATAGAAAATAACTTATTAATTTATAGCGTTGATTTAACAACCAATAAAATTAGATTAATTTATGGGGAAAGATAATGAATATAAAAGCAATACTAATACTGATTATTTGTACATCATTTACTATCGATGCATTCGCGGAATCGCGTTGTTCAGTTGAAGAGAAAACATGGTTTAAATCAGGAAAAATAAGCTGTAGTTATCAATCAATGACAATTGCATCAAGTAATATTACAAGCCGAGAAGTAAAATACCAAGTGCCATTAGGTGATGCTCCAGCTGGCGGTTGGCCTGTGGCTATTATATATCAAGGCACATTGTTTCCTGTAGAGTTTAGTCGTAAGACTACAGATCCATTTGGTGGCTATTATGAGGTTAATACAATTAAAGAGCTATTAGACAATGGTTATGCAGTAATAGCACCAAGAGCAGCAGTTGAGTTAGCTTGGTTAACCAATGCTGCAAGCGTTATTAGTGATAACTTATATCATACAACAACAGACTATACCTTTTTGAATAATGTTTTTCAGGCAATTAGAAATGGAGATTTTGGCGCTATTAATCCAGATCGTAAATATGCTACGGGGATATCCAGTGGAGGTTATAATACTAGCCGTATGGCGGTTTCATTTTCTGGTGAATTTAAAGCGCTCGTTGTTCACTCTGGTTCATATGCTGAATGTTTAGGACCAGTTTGTGCTGTTCCATTGATACTACCTGAGAATCATCCACCAACGTTCTTTATTCATGGATTTTTGGATTCAATTGTCCCTTGGTATACTATGGACTCCTATTTCGACCGATTATTATGGCATGGCATTACAACAGACAGGCATACAAATTATTTAGGAAAACATGAATGGTTTCCTGAGTCAGCAGAGCTCGTAGTGAATTGGTTTGAACAATATCAATAGCTAAACATGATTCTTACGGTGAATTATTTGGTATTAACTCCCAAATAATTCACAAATACTCTGGTGAGTTCTAAAGTTAGACTGCTCTTAGATAAATTACCCAGAGAGCCTGTAATGGTATGTTGGTTTAAAATGCCTAACAACATATGAGCTACTGAGTTAATTGCTATGTCAGGTTTAGGATGAGTAATTTCTTCTTTTCTTTGCATCAATAAATAGGCTAAATCTTGGCTTATTAGAGTATTAAGCTGATGTACTTGATTACGAAATAATGGATCTTTCGAAGCCCTTAAAATCATTGCACGTAATGTTCCTGCTCGCCCTTTATATAAATCAACAAATACACTTATAAATTTTTTAGCAATATCAACAACACTCTTTCCTATCCATTTTTCGGGATCAAAAGTATTTTTAATCGTTTCTTCCATTTGAGTAAAAAAACGCTGTAAAAGTAATAGTGAAAGCGTTTCTTTATCTGTTAGCAATCGGTAAAATGTACCTACTGAAGAATCAGCCTCTCTCGCTAGTTGTGCGATCCCTGCTTCTTCATACCTATTTTCAGCTAATAACCTTTCACCGGCACTAAGAAAACGTTCCAATGCTTCTTTACTTCTAATTTGTTTAGGCTCAGGAATGTTGACTAAAGTTTTAAAAATAGATTTCACCTGTTCTCCTTAAAAATGTGAAAAATTAATAATTAGTTTAACTGAATCAAAGACTTTTTTCGATATTTTAAAATAATCATCCATAGGTTTATATTTGAACAAAGCTTCTTATATTTGGCTTTGTTTTGAGATCGATTGATCATGAGCCTTAGGTGCTTATTCGAAAAGGTGCACAAAATATTTTCACAAAGTCCGTGGCAATTCCTGTCCTAATCAATTGTCAGGTGATGCCTTTAATGATATCTATGTGTATTAACTAAAATATGTCTTATACACTTAAAACAACTCTTCTTCTTTTTTATCACTCTCATCACTTTGAAAAATATCAATACTGTTATCTTGGCTTACATATTCAGTTGGTACTGTACCTAGTTGAAAATACTCAAATAAACTACTTTTGTTAGTATTGGTGGTTAACTTACCTGTCGTTTTATCAATGCGAACAGAGACAATTTCAGCCGGTGGCTCAAAAGGTTCAATAGCAATATCATTTAACGCTACTTTCATAAAGCTTATCCAGGCAGGTTGAGCTGATTTGGCACCTGCTTCCGTGCCTGTTATTTGGTTCTTACCTAAGTTATTATTGTATATTGACTTTCCTAAATTACGACTAGGGTCATCAAAGCCTATCCAGGAAGTAGTGACTAAGCGACGAGAGAAGCCAGAAAACCAAGCGTCTTTACCCTCGTTGGTGGTACCCGTTTTACCGGCAATGTCTCTACGCTTTAATGTTCTTGCACGCCAGCCAGTCCCTTGCCAAGCGTTTTCAGCTGACCAGTCAGCTCCCCAAATAGCACTATTGAGAGCTTGGGTGATCAAAAATGCATTTTGTTCTGAAATGACTCTAGGTGCGGAGGTTATTTGAGGCAGCGTATTTGCATTATCTGAATCGTCTAGTGGCTCTAGTTCAACGCTCATTTCTGTATCAGCAGTAAGCGTATTATTTAATTCACAAGGATCACACGCTAAGCTCGGGTTAGCTTTAAAAATCATGTCGCCATTAGCAGTCTCAATGCGATCGATTAAGTAAGGATCAACTAAGAAACCGCCATTAGCAAAAGTAGCAAAACCAGTGACAACTTCTAATGGCGTTAAAGATGCGGAACCTAATGCTAACGATTCGTTTCGAGGCAACTCATCAGGTGCAAAACCAAAAGAAGAAAGGTGACCAATGGCTTGATCTAGTCCTATACTTTTCAGTAATCTTACCGCGATAACATTCTTCGATTGTGCTAATGCTAATCGCATTCTAATTGGACCGACATAAGTTTCAGGGGAGTTTTTTGGACGCCAAACAACCCCGCTGCTTTTATCCCATTGATTAATAGGAGCATCGTTGATTAAAGAAGCCAATGTAAAGCCGTTTTCTAATGCAGCAGAATAAATGAAAGGCTTAATATTAGAGCCTACTTGGCGTTTAGCCTGAGTAACACGGTTAAACTGACTTTGTTTATAACTAAAACCACCAACGGCAGCCTTTATCGCTCCATTATCAGGCGACATTGAAACAATTGCTGCACTTGCTGCGGGTAATTGACTAAGTCTGTATTCATCAAAAGATAGTTGACTGACTAAAATTACATCGCCATAGCTGAATATATCACTGGCATTTTCAGGGGGAACACCTTGTTTTTGATCATTGATATAAGGACGTGCCCAAGCCATGCCAGCCCACGGAATGATTGCTTTTATATTATCTCGTAAGGTGATATTAACTGATTTTTCATTTACCCTTGTTACTATTGCAGGAACTAACATTTGATAAGAATTTACTTTGGCAAGTGCTATTGATATTTCGTCAACGCTGAGTGGGTTTGACTCTTGCAATAATTCAGCATTATCACTTGTTATTGCACTTTCATTTATTTCTGATTCTTTATCTAACTTAGGACGTAGAGAAAGAGTTGCACCCCGATAGCCATGGCGTTGATCGTAACGTAATAAATTAGTAGTCACGGCCTCATGCGCTGCTTGTTGTAATTTGTTAGTTATCGTAGTAAAAACTTTAAATCCACCAGTGTAGGCTTGTTCTTTGCCATAACGGTTAATCATTTCTTGATGCGCCATTTCGGCAACATAAGGCGCATTTAATTCTATTTCTGCACCGTGGCGTTTACCTGTTATTGGTGCGGATTTTGCGCGTTGATATTCTTGCTCAGTTATATAGCCACTAATTAACATGCGTTGTAAAACAGTAGTGCGTCTGATTTTGGCGCGGTCAGGCCTGCTAATAGGGTTATAGGTAGATGGTGCTTTAGGTAATCCTGCCAATACTGCAATTTGCTCTAAGCTTAGCTGATTCAGCTCTTTACCATAATAAACTTGAGCAGCAGCGCCAAAACCAAATGCTCTGTGACCCAAAGGTATTTTGTTAATGTACAAGGTTAATATTTCATCTTTAGTTAATAAGCTTTCAATATGAAAGGATAGAAATATTTCTCTAATTTTACGGGTGTAGGTTATTTCACGTGTTAAGAAAAAATTACGGGCCACTTGCATCGTTATGGTACTAGCTCCCCCTTTGTCATTACCGGTAAATTTACCTAATACTGCTCGCGCCATGCTGATAGGATCAACACCAAAATGGAAGTAAAACCGATCATCTTCTGTTGCTAACAGAGCATCAATTAATTGCTGGGGAATTTCATCAAATGTTAAAGGTATGCGTTTTTTTTCACCAAATTGCGAAATTAATAAACCGTCATTACTATAAATTTGCATTGGTGTTTGCCATTGCACATCTTTTAACGAGCTAATATTGGGCAATTCATTACGCAAAATTAAATATAATGTAAAGGTAGCAAAAATAGCGATAAAGACTAAGATTAGGATCAGTTTAAAAAGTTTTTTGGGTGAAAACACTACAATCACTCTTTTTATGGGGAAAATTATCAGATAATGCTAGTATATCTTGTAAAACCATGTAATAAATGTATTTATGTGAAAAACATGTCTAAAATAATTACAATAAAACAATTTAGTGGGTTGTTATGCTAGATAATCTATGGAAAAAGAAAACTACTATGATGGTTGGGATCGATATTGGATCTCATGCTGTCAAAGCGGTTTTGCTCAGCCAGGGCAGTGAAGGCTACGTTTTAGAAGACTTTGCTATAGAACCAATGGTTCGAGGCTCGGTTGTTGATCGCGAGATTCAAGATATTGAAGCGGTTGGTAGTGTTATTGCTAAAATACGTCAAAGCATACCAATGAAAGCGAAAGAAGCTGCGGCTGCAGTTTCTGGACAAACAGTTATTACTAAAATAATTTACATGGATGTGTCGCTAAATGAGGAGGAACTGGCTAGTCAAATTGAAATTGAAGCTGATAGTTTAATTCCATACCCTTTAGATGAAGTAAGTTTAGATTTTGAAACTTTAGATGTAAATGAATCAGATCCGAGTAAAGTCAATGTTTTACTCAGCGCGGCACGTACAGAGTCTATTGAAGCACGAATAGCCGCATTAGAAGCAGGAGATTTTACTGCTAAAGTTATAGATGTTGAGTCTTACGCGGTCAGTCGTTCTCATGATTTATGTTTATCGCAATTACCAGAAGATGCCGCAGATAAAACGGTCGCTATAGTGGATATAGGCGCGACTATGACACTATTATCAGTAACCAAAGCAGGTAAACACCTTTATAGTCGTGACCAAATGTTTGGTGGTGAGCAATATACTCGATCAATCGTTTCATATTACAACAAATCTTTTGAAGAAGCTGAAGAAGCAAAAATTACTAACGATTTACCCCCAAATTATACTTTTGAAGTATTAGCCCCTTTTCATACTATACTTATGCAACAAATACGTCGGGCAATTCAAATGTTTTTGACTTCTAGTGGCTTAAGCAAAGTTGATTATTTACTTGTTTCTGGTGGTACAGCGTCGATTGAAGATATTGAAAAACTATTAACCGATGAGTTAGGAGTGCATACAGTTGTTGCTAACCCCTTTAATGAAATGACTCTAGCACAATCTATAAACAAAGAAGAGTTGGCTAAAGTAGCACCACAGTTAACAGTGGCTACTGGTTTGGCTTTAAGGAGTTTTTCGCCATGGCATATATAAACCTCCTTCCTTGGCGAGAAGAAGCTCTCAAGGCAAAACAAAAAGAATTTTTCACTATTTTAGCAGCCGTAGGTTTGTTTGCCTTTGCGTTAATCTTTGCAGTGAATTTATATTTTCAAGCACGTATTGATGGTCAAGGAATGCGTAATCAGTTCTTAAAAAATGAAATTCAAAAGCTTGATATACAAATTGCAGAAATCAAAACATTGAACGATAAAAAAGCTGCATTACAAAAACGTATCGATGTGGTTGAACAATTACAGCGAAGTCGAAATGTTGGTACACAAATCCTAGATGAAATAGCAAAAATTATTCCAAACGGTATTTATATTACCCAACTTGATAAACAAGGTAATAGCATAGAAATCATAGGGAAAAGTGAATCAAACAATCATTTGGCAAACATGATTAGAGCGATTGAATTATCAGACTTGTTTACAGACGCTACGCCAGAATCGATTACCTCTGATGATGGCTCACCAAAACTGCTGAGTAGTTTTAAAATGAGAGTGAAAATTCAAGGTTTAGTCAATGACACCGAATTTGCTAATAAAGCAAAAGGAGGTGGCAAATGAAGTTTGATAAATCGCAATTTGACAACCTTGACCTAGAGAATATAGGTCAATGGCCTGCTGCTCCCAAGTTAGTACTAACTATATTTTTAGCAGTTATGGTTGTTTTTTTGGGTTATATTGGCTTGGTTAGTGACAAAATTGATCTGCTTGAACGCGTTAAAGCTGAAGAAGTTACTTTGAAAGAATCATACAAAGCAAAGTACCATGTTGCAGCAAACTTAGAATTGTTTAGAGCGCAAATGATTGAAGCAGAAGCTATTTTTGCAACGCAATTAAGAAGTCTGCCCAATAGCCATGAAACTCCAGGTTTATTAGATGATATAACCTTTATTGGCACAACAAGTGGATTAGACTTTGTAAAATTAGAATGGCAGCCAGAAATCAGTAAAGAAATTTATATTGAATTACCAATCGATATAGAAGTTAATGGTACATATCATTCGTTTGGTAATTTCGTTAGTAAAATTGCTGGCTTACCTCGAATTGTAACTTTACATAATTTTAAGATTGATATTATTGAAACAGGTACCGATACACTAAATTTGAAGCTTGAAGCCAAAACATACCGTTATCAAGAGCAGGAGGCTAAAATACAATGAGAATATTAGTTTTAATTGCTTTAGTTTTTGTTAGTGGTTGCTTTGACGATACCAGTGATCTTAGTGCGCATATGCAGCATGTACAGGCTACAACGACAAGCCAAATCGATCCTATGCCAGAAGTGCATCCTTACAATCATTATGATTACTCGGCATTTGATTTAAGAAGCCCATTTTCATTACCAAGACCTGAAGCTATTCAGCAAAAAATCCAACAAATGTCTGGTTGTTTAAGTCCCGATCCTCGTCGTCGCAAGCAACCGTTAGAGAAATTTGCTCTAGGTGATCTTACAATGCGTGGCACAATGGGTGATGATGGCGTACTCTGGGCATTGATGGAAGCATCAGACTTCACTTTGCATAGAGTATCGATAGGAAGTTATTTAGGCTTGTTTGATGGCCGTATTACAGAAGTGAGTGCTAAAAGCGTGAAATTAGTAGAATTAGCACCTGATGGTGCAGGTTGTTGGGTAGAGCGAGAAACCATAGTGAAAATTGCTCAATCTGTGTCGGAAGGGTAAAGGAAATAATAATGTTATTTAATAAAATGAAAAATTATAAAATCTTTGCTGGAGTAACTAATTTTAAACAAAATTGGTTCGCTTGCTTAACCTTATTAACACTCATTGCTGCATCTTCAAGCGTCAATGCCGAACAAGTTAGCCAAAGTCAATTACAAGGCATTTCCTATAATACGATTCAAGATGATCAAATTGAATTGGTTTTTGAATTTTCTGCAGAGATATCTTCTTTACCTGCGGTTGATACTTCAATGAATCCTGCCTTTGTTAAAATTAATTTTTCTGCTGATACTTATGATAGTAAGCTGCAAGAAACGCTCGTCAATCATGCAGGTGTCACTAACGTACTTTTAGATAATTCTTCTGGAAAAGTTGTTGCTACGATTAACCTAGAGAAATTGTCTGTATTTGATGTTGCTTTAAATGGCAAACAATTCTCGATAACACTTAATTATGGTCAGTCAGCTAGTATTGTTGAGGCGTTAAGCCCAGCAGGTGAGCAATTTATTAATCATGTTGAGTCACTTGATTTTCGTTTAGGCGAAGATAATTCAGCAGAAATATTAGTTTACCTAAAAGACAGTATGGTTGCTGTTGATGTTAATGATAAGTTGGGAAAAGTTAATATTGAGTTTCATAACACTCAAATAATAGAAGATTTATTGTATAAGCTTGATGTTACAGATTTTGGCACGATTGTTTCAGGTATAGAAACATTTAAAGAGGGTCGTAATGCTCGTTTAGTTATAGATGTAGATACACATTTCACCTTTTCGCATAAACAACAAGGCAACTTGTTTGTACTTTCAGTTAAAGAAAAAGAAAAGGAAGCACCAGGTTATTTAGCTGATACTGATGATTTTACTGGTCGCACTATTTCTCTCAACTTCCAAGATATTCCTGTGCGAACTGTGCTGCAAATTATTGCTGATTATAACGAATTTAACTTAATTACTAGTGATACCGTTACAGGTAATATTACGCTGCGTTTAGACGGTGTACCTTGGGATCAAGCACTAGATATTATCTTAAAAGTTAAAGGCTTAGATAAGCGAATGCAGGGCAATATTTTGATGGTAGCACCAAGTGATGAGCTAGCAGCTAGAGAAGCTAAAAACCTGCAAGCACAGCAACAAGTAGAAGAGTTGGCGCCACTGTATTCTGAATTTGTACAAATTAATTATGCAAAAGCGGGTGAGTTTGCCGAGTTAATCAAAAATGAAGATACTAGCATATTGTCTGCGCGTGGTAGTGTTTCTGTAGATGAGCGTACAAATACATTGCTTATCCGTGATACTGCAAAAAGCATTGAAGATATTAAGCGCATGGTGAATATTTTAGATATACCTGTACGTCAAGTAATCATCGAAGCACGAATGGTAACGGTTAAAGATAATATTAATGAAGAGCTTGGTATTCGTTGGGGTGTAACAGATACTGATGGTCAGTATGCAACATCTGGTTCATTAGAAGGGGCAAGCTCTGCAGCAGGAGGTGTTGTTCCGGCACTTGCTGAGAGATTAAATGTTAATTTACCTGTGGCTAGCCCAGCAGGTGCTTTAGCATTTCAAGTAGCGCGCTTGGCTGATGGCACAATATTAGATCTTGAGCTAAGTGCAATGGAAAAAGAAAATAAAGGCGAAATTATTGCTAGTCCACGTATCACCACCGCTAATCAAAAAGAAGCTTACATTGAACAAGGTGTTGAAATTCCTTACCAAGAAGCTGCATCAAGTGGTGCTACCGCAACTCAATTTAAGAAAGCAGTGTTAAGCTTAACGGTAACGCCGCATATCACTCCTGATGATAAAATAATTTTAGATTTAGTTGTAACTCAAGATACCGTATCTGATGTACAAAGCGGTTCAGCACCAGCAATTGATACACAGCGGATAGGCACACAAGTTTTAGTAAATAACGGTGAAACCATAGTATTGGGTGGAATCTACCAACAATCTATTATAAGCACAGTTTCCAAAGTTCCTGTATTAGGTGATATTCCTTATTTCGGTTGGTTATTTAGAAATACTAATCAGTTTAATGAGAAAAAAGAATTACTCATTTTTGTGACTCCACGCATCGTTACAGAGCATTTTTAGCATAAAATTTTAATGTTAACGTTAGTAAGTTGGTATTTTTGTCTTACTTACTAACGATGTTGCTTGCAATCTTACCCCAACAATTGCGATAATTACGCCCTTGAAATTTCCGAGGGAGACCTCTATAACATCAAAAGGCATATAGCAGTTACTGCAACTTCCCTTTTGATATGGCCTGTAACAACCGAGTATTAAGTAAATCTAATGGCAGAAAAACGTAACATTTTCCTTATTGGCCCAATGGGTGCCGGTAAAAGTACTATAGGTAGAGAGCTTGCTGACAGGCTACACCTTGAATTTTTCGACTCTGATCAAGAAATTGAGCGTCGTACTGGAGCAGATATTGCTTGGGTATTTGACCTTGAAGGCGAAGAAGGCTTTCGCAAAAGGGAAGAAGGTGTTATTGAAGACTTAAGCGAAAAACAAGGTATTGTTTTAGCAACAGGCGGAGGCTCCGTAATTAGTGTTCAAGTTCGCAACCGTCTATCGGCACGCGGGGTCGTTGTTTATCTAGAAACTACCATTGATAAGCAAGTAGCACGTACACAAAGAGATCGTCGTCGCCCATTACTGCAAACATCAGAAGAGCCACGAACAGTATTAGAAAATTTAGCCGTTGAACGTAACCCTCTTTATGAAGAGATTGCTGATGTAGTGATTAAAACTGATGATCAAAGTGCTAAAGTCGTTGCCCATAAAATTATTGAGCGTTTAGACTTTTAATAAAGGATTTATCTTCTTTATCAAAGCCACTAGTGACAGCATTGGTGGCTTCATCCCATCAAAAATTATCTGGTAAAACCTAATATGCCCACTCTCAATCTTGATTTAGGTCTTCGAAGCTACCCTATCTATATAGATTCTGGTCTGTTTGATAACGAAGAATTATTTACATCTCATATTCGTGCAAAACGTGTTTGTATCATTACTAATACTGTTGTAGCACCTTTATATCTTGAAAAGATTAAAAGTAGACTTGCTAATTTTGAGCTTGATGAAATTATTTTATCTGATGGGGAAGCTGAAAAAAGCTTAGCGAATTTTGAGCGTATTATGTCTCATTTGTTAGCAAATGCGCATGGTCGTGATACTACCTTAATTGCTTTAGGCGGCGGCGTTATCGGAGATATAACGGGATTTGCTGCTGCATGTTATCAACGGGGTATCGACTTTATTCAAGTACCAACAACAGTTTTATCTCAAGTCGATTCATCGGTAGGTGGAAAAACAGCGGTAAATCATCCTCTTGGTAAAAACATGATTGGCGCTTTTTATCAGCCTAAAGCGGTGATAATTGATATAGATAGTTTAGTTACTTTACCTGTTCGTGAGTTTAATGCTGGCATGGCTGAGGTCATTAAATACGGAATTTTAGGCGATTTTGATTTTTTTGTTTGGCTAGAAAAGAATATCACAGCAATACAAGCAGGCGATAAAAGCACTTTAGCTGTAATGATTGAAAAGTGCTGTCAGTGTAAAGCAGATATTGTCGCAAATGATGAAACCGAAGCAGGGATACGTGCTCTACTTAACTTAGGTCATACTTTTGGCCATGCAATTGAAGCAGAGCAAGGGTACGGTAACTGGCTTCATGGTGAAGCTGTAGCTACTGGCATGGTACTTGCTGCTAAGTTAGCTGTAGCAATGAATTTGCTTGAAGTGTCAGAACTTTGTCGAATAGAATCGCTTATTAAAGCGTTTGATTTACCATTACAAGCTCCAGAAACGATGAGTTGTGATGATTTTGTTCGCCATATGCGTCGAGACAAAAAAAATATCGGCGGAAAATTACGTTTTATTGTTCCTACAGCTATAGGGCAATCAGAAATTCGTGATGACATCACTCAAGAGATACTTCAACAAATTCTATAATCATTTTGGTTTTGCCTAAGATATTATTATTTTGGGCAATAACAATTGTAGAAAGGGTTGAATATGTCCGCTGTAGCGCACACAAGTATAGATCAAACAAATATAGCTTCCGTGCAACTAAATAGTGAGCCAGCAGTGACCTCAATAAGTGTAAGTGCACGAATTGATTATATCCAGCGCTTCTCTAAACAAGCTGTTTTAGTTATTGATCAGGAAGTCGCTGTATATACTCAAGCCGCTCGTCAATTTCTTATTAATCTTTCCAAAGAAAAATCATCTCAAGAAACTAATGTTGCTTTTGTTTCGGCTTCAACGAAACTAAATGATATTCAAATGCGCTGTCGTCTTATTGAGCAATTATTTGCTAATACTTTATTCGATCCAGAAAAATCGCTAGCGGTGAGTATTTTAAATCTTAGTAAACAGAGCAAAGATAGTATAACTATTGTTGTAGAACATGCTCATGCCTTGTCATTACAAATGAAATATGAGCTTTGTCAGTTAGTTGATGTGGCAAATAAAACCCATAGTAAAATCAATGTGGCATTATTTGGTCAAGAACAAGCTGCCCAAGACGTAGCGACAAATAAAAGTATTTTTAAAAATAAGTTAGCCATTATTGATGCAAAGTCAGGGCAATTATTTTCTTTAGATCACGCTAAATTCAATAGTGATAATTCAATATTTAGTAATAAAGTTTGGCTAAAATTAGTGGCAGCGGTGGTACTAGTAAGTGTGTTTATTGGCCTTTCATGGTTTGTGATGATTAATTACGATAACTTCAGCTTGTCTCAATTACCAGTGGCTAATGTTATTGACTCAGATTCAAAGCTGATCATTAATAAAGAAAATAAACATAAAAAAGTTCCAGTGACAAATGATGTCATAGGGCCAATAAAAGTAGATGAACTGGCTGGCAGAGCAGATATACAAGCGGCATTGATGGGAGAAGAATTAGTTGTTGCTAAAGTTGAGAATACACGTGCTCAAACAACAGATATATTAAAAGCAATTATTTTTAACGAAACAAAAGGCATTGCTCCACTAGCTGTAGAATCGAAACAGCAGCTTGATAAGCCTGATATAATTAAAGAACAAGCACCTAGTCCAGTGGATTATCAAGAGATAAAGCAAAAGGCGATTCACAAGGCAACACAAGAGATTAATAAACCTGTTAATACCTTATTACCCTTAGTGTTAACTCCAAATTATTATTTAAATTCTCCAACAGGTTATGTTGTTCAAATTATTGGTTTTACTGATATATCTTCATTAGCTCGTTTTATTGATCAATACCCGAGTCTTGAATACTTTAGTTACCAAAAAAAGCTAAATGACCAGATGTTTGTTGCCTTAACAACGAAGATTTTTGATGATAAAGAACAAGCTCGCGTAGCACTTCAAACTTTACCTCAAGCTATTATTGATAGAGGTGTATGGATCAAAGCACTTTCAATTGTTCAGGCTGAAATCAATGAATCCTAGTTATTAAATAGAAATAAATACCGTTAATGATTAAATCAAGATACAATCGCTTTTCATTTTTATTGGTTGCCTATTAAGGCGAACATCAGTCAGGCGAACATGAGCAAAAAACATCGTGCATTTTTAAAGTGGGCCGGAGGTAAATATGGCCTCAGTGATGTAATTGCAAAAATGCTTCCAAAAGGGGAATGTTTAATCGAACCCTTTGTAGGAGCCGGTTCTATTTTCTTAAATACTGATTATCCTAAATATATTCTTAATGATATCAACCAAGATTTAATTAATCTTTATAAAATACTTCAAACCAAGCCAGATGCTTTTATTCAAGATGCAAAGATACTTTTTTGCGGAGAAAATAATCAAAGTGAGCGCTACTATCAATTTAGAAAAGAATTTAATGAAAGTGATGATAGTTACTTTCGCTCTTTAGTTTTTTTATACATGAACCGCCACGGCTATAATGGCTTATGCCGTTATAATAAATCTGGTGGCTATAATGTCCCCTTTGGTAAATATAAACGTCCATACTTTCCTGAAGCCGAGTTAAATTTTTTTGCAGATAAAGCACAACAAGCGACTTTCGTTTGTGAAGGGTATCGTAAAACTTTTACGCGCGCTAAAGCCGACGATGTTATTTATTGTGATCCACCTTATGTGCCGTTAAGCAAAACAGCAAGCTTTACCAGCTACTCAGGTAATGGTTTTGGCTTGGATGAACAGGCTGATTTAGCTAATGCAGCTGAAGAGATTTCCTCAGAAAAATCAGCAGTGGTATTGATTTCAAATCACGATACTATTTGGACGAGAAAAATATATGAACATGCCAATAAAATTAAATCAATTAAGGTAGCACGTACTATTAGCCCTAAAGGGAATAAGCGTAAAAAAGTTGCCGAGTTGATGGCGCTTTATAAATAGATAAAGCTAAGAAAATCAGAATTCGAATCTAATTAGCTGGTATAACTAAGTTGACCAACACTACCAAAGCCGAAACGAAAATGATTACGCTAATAATGCCTACAATAATAAAGTGGCTTAGTTTTCCTTGAGTAAAATCTTTTTCTCGATTTTTATTACTTTGAACCCCGAAAAAAGCACAAGCAACGCTTTTAAATGTATCTTTAAATGAAGGTGTTTTGTCTGACATTAAGCTATCAAATTAAAATGAATAGTTAGTGAAAACTATAATGCAATAACTCAACTAAATCTAGAAAATGTAAATGAGCTGATTTATTGTCATTTGAAAGCCAAGAGATCCAGCTTTTATTTGACATGTAAGCAGCATTGCAAGGGTGGTTACTATGATTGGTGGGAAGGTTGGATTTTACAGCCATACATGATTTTAATAAATCAGATTGGTTGTTAAAATTAGCGAGACTAAAATTAACGGTAACAGCTAAGGTAATTGTTAATGCAAGCGTGAAAGTTTTTAATTTTGTCATGATCCGTTTTGACATATTAAGCGCCGTTAAAAAAAGTGTTAATTAATTGTTAGCAGTATAACTAATTAACACTTTATTGTCATTTTGTCTTTTAGAACGATTTGCTAAGACTAAAAACTAATGTTTCATCGCCTTCGCCAGTCTCTAAGTCTAGTTCTTTTGAATTCACAATTAAAGCAACACCTAAATCAAAACCTGAAACTTCAGTGCCGTAGCCTATTTCAACGTAGTCACCGTCAGCTTCGTCACCCCATGTACCGTAAGTGCCATAGAAACCTTCATGTTCAACAGTAACTGAAAGGAAGTCATAGTCATATTCAGATTGTCCTATCGCAAGATCTTCATCATGCTGACCAATATTGTAAGAAACAGAGAACATGCCGTAACTCAAACCTAAGTTAACTTCGTTATAAGCTGAATCAAAGTCACCAGTATATTGGTAAGAAGTAAAGCCAACGCTATAACCGAAACCATTATCTAGTTCATTGCCGTAACTACCGTATAAGTCAACTTCAATGCCGTCTTGTACATCTGCAGCCCATGTGCCAACAGAAATATTGCCATTTTCATAGTCAACACCTGCACTAGCCGAAGCTGTACCTGTTTGCGCTATGCCACGGAAAAAGTATTGTGAAACAACTGCAGCATTTGCGCTAAGTCCTTCAACAGCAGAAGCTGATGTAGAAAAAAGAGCACAAGTGGCTAGAGTTGACGTAAGTGCGATGCTTAATAGTGATTTTTTCATGTTTCTCTCTTTAAATTATTATAAATTTTTGAATCTAGTCAGTATTTTGCAAAGATAATGCCTGTATGAAAATAGAAAGATTCTTATTTCAATAATCCTTTCTTAACAGCTAGTTATAGCAGTGTATTTGCAAATATGCAAAAAACAATATTGGTCATTGTGCGCTAGTATGGTGCGGAGGAATGTGATTTGTGCAAAATAAGTGCAGGGACATCTATTGTGAATTAACTTTGCTGATACTCGCATTTACAGTTGGCTTGGGTATAATACGCCCATCTTTTTTGATTGAGCAAAAATTATGTCTTCTTTTTTAATTGCACCTTCTATTTTATCTGCTGATTTTGCTCGTTTGGGTGATGATGTTGCTAAGGTTTTATCTGCTGGTGCAGATGTTGTGCACTTTGATGTTATGGATAACCATTTTGTCCCTAATTTAACTTTTGGCCCAATGATTTGTCAGTCATTACGTGATTACGGTATTACGGCACCTATCGATGTACATTTAATGGTCAAACCTGTAGATGCTTTAATTCCTCAATTTGCTAAAGCAGGTGCTGATATCATTACCTTCCACCCCGAAGGAAGCGATCATGTCGACCGTACTTTGCAGTTAATAAAAGATCACGGTTGTAAAGCTGGGCTAGTATTGAATCCTGCAACGCCATTGCACTGTTTAGATTTTGTAATGGATAAACTTGATGTGATTTTATTGATGTCAGTAAATCCTGGGTTTGGCGGGCAATCATTTATCCCTAATACCTTGGATAAATTACGTTTAGTAAAAGAAAGAATCATACAAAGTGGCCGCGATATTCGCTTAGAGGTAGATGGTGGTGTTAAAGCCGAAAATATTGCTGAAATTGCTGCAGCCGGTGCCGATATGTTCGTAGCGGGTAGTGCAATATTTTCAAAAGCAGATTACAAAATTGCAATTGATGAAATGCGCGTTGAATTAGCAAAAGTTTAAATTACAAATAACATAACAAAGAGGCCAGAGTAGGTTAGTTTACTCTGGCCTTATTTAAAGCTCATTTAAAGGAAAGACATGACTAAACCTATCGTATTAAGTGGCTGTCAGCCATCAGGTGAATTAACTATTGGTAATTATTTAGGCGCATTAAAGCAATGGGTCAATATGCAATCTAGCCATGAATGTTATTATATGTTGGTGGATCAACATGCCATTACTGTACGCCCTAAAGCGGCAGACTTACGTAAAGCTACTTTAGATGGTTTAGCCTTGTATCTTGCTTGTGGTGTAGATCCAGAGCAGAGTACTATTTTTATTCAATCCCATGTGCCAGAGCATGCGCAATTAAGTTGGGTATTGAGTTGTTATACCCAAATGGGTGAATTAAACCGTATGACTCAGTACAAAGATAAGTCACAAAAGTCTGAAGCGAATATGAACTCTGGCTTGTTTACTTATCCTGTCTTAATGGCGGCTGATATTTTGTTGTATGGTGCTGATAGAGTGCCTGTTGGTGATGACCAAAAGCAGCATTTAGAACTGGCTCGTGATATTGCCACACGTTTTAATAATCTTTATGGTGATATTTTTACTGTGCCAGATCCGTTTATTCCTCAACATGGTGCCCGAGTGATGAGCTTACTTGAGCCAACCAAAAAAATGTCTAAATCAGATACTAACCCCGGTAACTTTATTGGTTTGTTAGAAGAGCCGAAAAAAATTGCCAAGAAAATAAAACGTGCAGTCACTGACTCAGATGAGCAAGCTAATATTTATTATAGTTTGGAAGAAAAACCGGGTGTATCAAACTTATTATCTTTACTTTCATGTGCAACTGGAAAATCAATAGAGAGTTTGGTGCCAGCGTATGAAGATAAAATGTACGGCCATTTAAAAGGTGATGTTGCTGAGGCTGTAATTGCTATGTTAGAGCCTATTCAAACGAAATATCATCAATATCGTGAAGACCATGCATACCTTGAGCAGGTGATGAAAAACGGTGCTGAGAAAGCATCCGCACGCGCTAATAAGATACTAACTTCAGTATATGATGCGGTAGGCTTTATTCCTCGCCCATAGCTAAAAGTTGAGAGTTAATAGTAACGAGTTACGAGCAGTTTAGTTCGTAACTCGCTTCTCGAAACTATTTTTCTTGAGCTTTTTTGCTGGTTTTATCAAAAAGCTTGCTACTATCTTCAATAAATTCATCAACACTGCTGCTTGATGAAACTAAAAAGCTTGGCATCATAATAGTCGCATCATACTGTGGTCTTGGGTTGAACTCTGGCTTCTTGCTGTATTGCACTAAATAGCTACCACCAAATAGTAATAATGTAATGCTTGCTGCGACAACTATGCGTCGTTTTGCTGACATGTGAAAACCAATGTAGCCATTTAACCAAAATAGGCTAAAGGCAAGTGCAATAGATGTGATCATAACAAATAATGGTGCTATTGAACCGCTAGCACTATTAAAGGTGATTATGCTCTCTAATAAATCGCTAAACCACATTAGATTGAAGAAAACGAAACTTATCCCTAGCTGAGTCATTATTCGTGCATCATGTTTGCTTAAATGAGATACCAAGGCGACGCCGGCAGGCCATAGGGCAAAACCTAATGTCATTCCAATTGTAGGTACTAACAGCTGACTAAAATTAACTTCTTTTGGGGTGTTAAGGTAGAAAACGCCACCAGCGATTAACGTAAATAAAGCGATACTTAATAATAATGCTACAGGGTGGCGCATTAAATTTATAAGACTTTCAAACGGACTAAAGGCTAATGTTGGCTCTACTGGGTGGTCTGTAAAAAGTATTCTTAACTGACTTTTTCCTAAAGTGATTACATCACCATCATTTATTATGTGATGATCAGCAGCGTGCTTCTTTTCATTTATATTTTCAATAAAGGAGCCGTTAACTGTTTGGTTATCTGTAATTTTCCATTGACCATTAACCTGCTCAATACTTAAGTGGCTAGGGCAAATGTGCGGGTCAGCTAAAATGATATCATTATGGTAATCGCGACCAATATGTATTTGTTGTTGTGATAATTTATGTCGATGCAGCAATTTATGATTTCGACTAATTTCTTCAATAATTATGTCTTTTGTTTTTATACTCTCAGCGACTTTTCCTGTGTCCTCTATTTCTATGCTCTCTATTTCCATGACACAGCCTCCATAAATTGACGAGTAAAGGCTAATGCATTGGGTTGACTAATGCCTGCAATAGTAAAGTGGCTTACTATTGCTTGATTGTCTTTGTCTACTGAAGCACTTAAATAAAGAACATCGAACAAATCAGGAAATTTTATATAAGCCCGAGTACAAAGGATAGTTTTGTTATTGATGGCCTGGTTATCCGGCATAACTAAGTCATTATGGCATTGAAATTCAGTAACATTTTCTTTGTCTGCCCTATTGCCTGCGCCTGCCCGAGCAATTTGCTGTTGATATAAATGGTAAAACTTATTAGCACCAATATCTTTAGCTTGCATAGTGCGAAATTCTATTTCCATTGAGCCAGTAAAAAAACGAGAAGAAATATAAGTGTTTTCATCTAACGAGCAATTGGCTACTGCAGTTAATATCAAAGCATCAGCTTTATCTGCATTCGAGTCTCCCCAGCAGCGAATAAATGGTACATCAATAATAGGGATCATCGCATTTGCGCCAAGCTGCTTTGCTTGCCATGGGCTATTCAAAATTGCTGTTATTAATTTGTTCTGGCTCGCCATTAATTGCTCAGCCATTTGATGTTCAATAGAATTTGGCGGTGTTTTTAAATAATTTTGATACAAGATAACTAACTTGTCGTGTGGAACTAGAAAACCGATGGAATTACCTGATGTTGCTACATTTACGCCTACAACTTCGGCATCTTTATTTACGACAGGGCCACCACTCATACCTGAGTTAATGGAACCGGTAAAATGAATGCGATCATTAAAAGATTCTTTTTTCAGGCCGTTATAAGTACCCGGTACAACAATCATACCCAAATCATGAGGATTACCTAAGGAGAATAGCTTCTCACCCTTATGAGGTGTTGTTTGTGATAGTTGAAAAAATTGCATTTCTTGCTCAGCATCACGTCTAACTAAAGCAAGGTCGTTAATTACATCAACGCTTTGTAAGGACAAATTCCCTTTGTTTCCTTGGCTATCAAGGTATTCGATACGGTATTTTTTTGGATGTAAGGCATAACTTGAAATAACATGATAGTTAGTTGCAATGATGCCATCATTGCTGATTTGGAAGCCTGAGCCAATAGAAGATTTTTCACCACTGGCTTTGTCTATTAATTTAATTTGATAAAGAGACGGTTTCAGTTGATTAAATAGCTGCTCCGCTTGTTCAGTGGCATAACTGCTACTGCTTAGTAAAATAAATACTAAGGAAAAAAAAGCTTTCATTTACGTTCCTGATAAGAAGTTGCCATTGTATTGTGCCATTGTCTGCGTATTAGTCACTTAATATTTTGTATATTCTTGTTTCTAACGTATTATTCAGCCAATTATTTTTTGAAAGGTATGATTTTATGAAAGTAATCAAACTATTATTGACTACAGCGCTGTTAGGTTATTACAGTCATTTTGCTCTGGCAAATGATGGGAATGAGTTGTGCCAAGAGGGCAGCAATTCATGTACTTTTGTACTGTTGAGTGAGCTCAATCAAGATGTTGGTACTAGCCAAAATAAGATTAGTAGTGTTAATAAGAGTCGAGCTAATTTACCGTTATCTCCTTTTTCAAGCTATAAAGTAGCCAATAGTTTAATTGCGTTAGATTTAGGCGTAATAAAAAACACTAAACAAAAATTAACTTTTGATAAAGAATCCTATCCAGTACAAGCTTGGTGGCCGCCAGTGTGGAAGTTGCCTCAATATGATTTAACCACAGCATTTAAATATTCAATGGTGGCTATTTATCGTCAACTAGCAAAAGATATTGGCGAAAATAATATGCTTACTTACTTAAAGAGAATGCAATATGGCAATGAAGATATTTCATCAGGTTTAGATAACTTCTGGTTAGATGGTAGCATGAAAATATCAGCGGTTGAGCAAGTATTGTTTTTGCGAAAAATTTATCATAATCAATTCGCTTTTAATGAATCAGCTATTGAAGCGTTAAAAGAAATTATGTTAGTTGAGTCAAAAGAAAATTATCGTTTATTCGCCAAAACGGGCGCAGGTAAAGTAGACGATGGTACTATGCTTGGTTGGTATATCGGCTTTGTTGAAAACGCTACGGGTGTTCACTTTTTTGCATTTAATTTTAACAGCCCAAGTTATGGTGAAATGAAAGCTAATCGAATTAAAATAGCCATAAATCACCTCAAACACGCAGGTATCATTGAATAATCTCAGCATTATTTCTTTATAATAAATCAGCTTTATTGATCTAGTGCAAATAAGCTGATTTTACCCTGCGACATATTGTCGCGCATTGCACATTTCCTTTTGTTTTAAATAGGTTAAGCCGTAAGAATAAGCTTAATTTAATAATCTATTTATGAACATGAAGTGAAATACTATGCGCACTTTCCTTACACCTTCCGCTATTGCTGTAAAAATAGTTTTACTATCAACAATAGCTTCTTCGTTTGTTACCTTTTCAGATCAAGCTTTGGCTGATGAAGCCCCTGATGTTATTGATGATTTAGAAGTTATCACCATAACCAACCAACGTCATCATGGGATGGAAAATCTGAAGGGCTACGCTCAAGGACATACCAGTGCTCCTGATTTAGCTGACTGGCTTACTTCTGTACCCGGCGCCAATATCAACAGCAATGGGCCAATTACAGGAATTGCTCAATACCGTGGTTTATACGGCGATAGAGTTGCGGCCTCTCTTGATGGCCATCCTGTTATTGGCGCAGGCCCTAATGCCATGGACACACCGTTAAGTTATTCAACACCGTTAATTGTTGATTCTATGACGGTTTACCGAGGAATTGCGCCAGTATCAGCTGGCATCAATACCCTTGGCGGAGCTGTTGAAGTGAAAATGCGCAAAGCTGAAACAATGAATACCTCAAACACAGAGATCAATGGTGATGTTCAAGCAGGTTACCGTAGCAATAATAGCGCTAAAACGTTATCTGCTGTTACCAATATTGCCAAAGATGATATGGCAGTCTTGTTATATGGCAATAGTCAAACTGGCGATAGTATGGAAAGTGGTGATGGTATTGTAATTAAGCCAACTGATTTTGATAAAGTTCAATTCGGTGGTGATATTCGTTATAGCAAAGACGATAGAGAAATAGGATTAAGTTATCACTATACCGATACGGGCCATTCAGGCACGCCAGCTTTACCTATGGATATTGAATATATAGAAAGTCATAGAATAACCTTAGATGGCGCTTTTAGTTTAAGTGAGTGGCGGGGTGAATGGCAAGTAGGCTATATAGATGCTGATCATGGTATGACGAATTTTCTTATGCGTGAAAACACCAATCTCGCCAAATATCGTCGAAATAACGCGACAGGCGAAACATCTGATTTTAAAGTTAAATTAACTAAAAACTTTGCTTTTGGGGAAGTCGCTTTTGGTGTTGATGGTTACTATGCTACGCATGATTCAGTGATCACTAATCCAAATGATATGATGTTCGAAGTGGTTAACTTTAATACCGTTGAAGATAATCGCTATGGCTTATTTGTTCAATGGCAACAACAGTTTAATCAAACTAACGTACAACTTGGTGCCAGGCTAAAACGTGCTGAGGCTAATGCAGGTGAAGTTAGCTCATCAATGGCAATGATGCCTATGCCAACGGATGACAACATGGACTCAGAAATGTCCATGGACTCGGGCATGGGCTCAGATATGAACTCAAGTATGGATTCAGGCATGGGCATGGGTGATGAACCCAGTATGCCAATGCCAAGTATGGGGAGTTTAGCTAGAAGTTTGCAAGATGACTTTAACAAAGCAAATCGCAAAGTATCAGACAATAATGTTGATATCGCGTTAAATACGCAAACAAAATTATCAGCTCACTTATCTCTTTCTGCGGGTGTGGGTTTGAAAAGTCGAGCACCATCATATCAAGAGCGTTATCTGTGGACACCTATGGAGTCTACAGGTGGTTTAGCTGATGGACACACCTATGTTGGTGATATTAACCTTAAATCGGAAACTGCTTACCAAATAGATTTAGGTTTAAATTATCAAGATGACAAGTTAATGATCGCACCTCATATTTTCTATCAATCTATTGATGATTATATTCAAGGTATACCAATGGGCATGGATGACATGGCAGCTAGGCAGATGGCAACTATGATGGCGGGTGACACCAACCCGTTAAAATTTTCTAATGTTGACGCTAAACTTTATGGTTTTGACCTTAATGGTTATTACAATATCACTGATGATCTACAACTTTTTACCATCATTAATTATGTAGAAGGTGAACGTCGCGATATTGAAGATAACTTATACCGCATTGCACCACTAAATGGTCAAGTTCATTTAAGCTACACTGCTAATAACTGGATGGTTAAAACTAGCTTAGTGATAGCTGCAAAACAAAATAAAGTATCATCTACCAACAATGAGCAGAAAACTGCAGGTTATGGTGTGATTAATGTTGATGCTCAATATTATATTAATAACGATTTAGCCTTGCGTTTCGGTATTGATAATCTTTTAGATAAAAATTACCAAAATCACTTAGGTGGTTATAACCGAGTTAAAGGCACTGATATACAGGTAATGTCTCGATTACCACGAGAAGGAATTAGCGCTTGGGCAGAAGCGACTTATAGCTTTTAAGTAGAGTTTTGCTATCAAGAAAGTTCTGATGTTTCAGCGGAAATATCAGAGCTTTTTTGTGTGCTGCTTTAATTGTAACATTATGATTTATTGGTAATAAAGTTAAATTTACATTCGTTTTTGCGACATTATGTCACACGGCAAGAGCTTAAAAATATTCTACTATATTGGTAATTTCAATAATCAAAGAATTACCTGTAGATATGAATAAAAAAATAAAAACATCCCTTATTTCTCTTCTTGTTAGTCAATATTGTGGTTCTGTTTTAGCCGAAACATTATCTACACCTGATATGGATAATAATTTTGAACGAATAACAGTAACTGCAACACGTCAAGAGACTTTAGACACTGATTTAGCCATGTCAGTGAAAGGTGTTGGTAAAGAAGAATTAGCACTTGATAATGGCCAACATGTTGCTGAATCACTTAACAGTATTTCAGGGGTGTTAATTGACCAACTTTCTGGTGGTCAAGGTCATAAGTCGGCCATCAGAATGCCAATGAATACTGGTGGTTACTATCTATATTTACAAGATAATATTCCACTGCAATCAGCTGCTTTTTTTAATCATAATGCACTTTGGTGGTCTAGCTTCAACTCAAATGTTGCGCGAATGGAAGTATTAAAAGGGGCGGGAACGGCACTTTATGGCTCTGGTGCGGTAGCGGCGACGGTAAATATTTTATCAGCTGATGTAGCGCAGTCACCACAAACAAACCTTGATTTGATGTTAGGTGAAGATGGATACAGCAAAGTACAAGCAAGTCACAGTAATAAAATATCTAATATGCAAGGCTTTAGAGTTTCAGGATCATATTTAAAGAATGATGGCTGGCGTGAACACACAGGCTCTGAGCGCGCAGAAGTTACTTTTCGACATGAATTGGATTTAGGTGACAATGAGCGTTTAGTGACTTCTTTTGTTGTTTCAGCTCTTGAACAAGAGATGGCTGCTAGTTTAGAAGAGCCTTCGTATTCAAACGATAAAACAAATTCGGGTCTTTCTGATTCTGTTTTAGCCAGTGACCCATTGCGTAAAACGAAGTACATGCGTCTTTCAACGCAATGGGATAAAGCTGACGGAAATAACTTTTATTCACTTATTCCTTACTATCGTTTTCGCACCAATGATTACACCGCGACTTGGAACCAAAACATGCCGAAAGTTGAATCTGAAGTACAAACTTTAGGTTTATTGGCATTGGCAAATTTTGAACATAGTAGTGATAGTGAAACAACCATTGGTTTGGATGTTGAATTGACTGAAGGGGATCAACTTTCCTATCAACCGCTTGATTTTACTACATCAGGTTGGGGAGCTGATACTTTTGTGAAAGGTGAAAAATTCTACGACGATACAACGCAATACATTGGTGTTTCACCTTATATTCAGCATAAACGTAGGTTATCTGAAAACATCGATTTAACTTTAGGTGCTCGTTATGACTATGCAAAATATGATTTTGATAATCACTTAGGCATTTATGGTGATATTGGTCATGGAAAAATAAGTGTGGAAAATAGAAGTGATAACTTTGATCATTTAAGCCCTAAAGCAAGTTTAAATTATCATTTAACTGAAGGTAGTAGCGTTTATGTTCGCTACGCCAATAGCTTTCGCTTACCTACGGCAGGCAGCTTATATCATTTAACCGTTAAAGATGACGGCGATGCCAAAGCGGTTGATCCTGAAACGTCAGATACTTATGAGCTAGGTTATAAAGCAAATTGGAAAACAGTTACCTTTGATACGGCTATTTATTATATGGATGTTGATGATGGCATTGTTCACACCTATAACGATGACGGTCAACGTTATTTAACCAATGCGACTCGTGTTATTCATCAAGGAGTAGAAGCATCAATTTTATGGCAAATTAATGACCAACTAAACATCAGTAGTGCTTATAGCCAGTCCAAGCATGAATTTGATGAACATGAAAAATATGCAGGTAATGAAATGGCAGCCGCGCCTGACTATATTGCTAATGTACGTATCCGCTATATGTCTTCAATTATTAAAGGTTTTTCTGCCATGTTAGAAATGCAATCCATTGGTGAGTACTGGTTAGATGATGCTAATAGCCAAGATCCAGAAGGCAATGATCGAATTGAAGATGGTTATTCCATTGTTAATTTTAAAGCGCATTATCAAGTATCTATGGCCTTATCTTTAAATGCACGAATTTTAAATATTAAAGATGAAGAATATGCACAAGAAGCGTCTTATCGATATGGCAAAACAACCTATTCCCCAGGATCTCCACGAACAGCTTATATTGGCTTAGGCTACCAGTGGTAAGGAGAAAAATTATGCCGACATCAATTTATAGAACGTTGCTTTCCGTCATTTTTGTTTCATTGTTGTTCACTGTAAATTACAGCACAGCTGCAGAGCACAATCACCAAGCAATGGCTTCAAAAGTGTTACCAACAGAAAACTGTAAAAAAATAGAAGTAACTTGTGCTAAAACAGTGACATCAGTGTTTGCGCCAAATGGTGATTTATGGCGTTTGTGGGCACAAAATACCAGTATGTACTTTCAAATTTCAACCGATAATGGTTTAAACTTTGCTGATGTTCAACGGGTTGTTATTGAAAAAGAAAAAATATCAGCGCGCAATGAAAATCGTCCGAAAATAGCCTTTGATAAATATCAAGGTGTGTACTTGTCATGGGCGACACCAAAAGAGAAAAAATATACCGCAGATGTACGTTTTTCCTATTCTAGTGATTACGGTAAAACGTTTACCAAGCCAATAACAGTTAATGATGACAACTTAATGACAGGTCACAGTTTTAACGAAATGCTGGTAACGAAGGAAGGTGAAATTAGCATTGTTTGGTTAGACTCTCGTTTAGCTTATCAGCTTCGTTTACAAGGAAAGAAGACCAATGGCTCAGCGTTGTATATTGGCAAAGCTAACTATAGAAAAAATGAGATAAGTTTTTCAAATGAGCAGTTAGCCAATAATACCTGTGTTTGTTGTCGTATCTCTATGGATCATAATAAGTCTGGTGATTTAGCTATTTTATGGCGCCATATTTATGGTGATAACATTCGCGAGTTTGCCTTGTTAACGCTTGCTCAAGGCGAACATATGCAGAAAACACCTTACCAGATAAGTTACGACCATTGGAAAATTAATGGCTGTCCTCATCAAGGTGGAGCTCTCAGCATTAATGAAAATAATCGCTACCATATGGTGTGGTTTAATCAAGGAGACGTTGGTAAAGGTATTTTCTATGCATCAAGTATTGATCAGGGAAAATCGCTGATCAAACCTATCTCTGTAGGCGTGCAATCAGCACAAGCTGCTCACCCACATATAAATACTAACGGGGATAATATTGACATTGTGTGGACACAGTTTACTGGAACACAGCACCAATTGTGGCATCAACACTCAAAAAACAATGGTAAAACATTTACAGATGCAGAGTTGTTGGCAACAGCCTATGAAGGCTCTGATCGCCCATTCATCATTAAAAAAAGTAACATAAGTTATGTGTCATGGCACCGTCCTAAACAAAGTCATCTGGTGCAGGCATTATGAGTCTTTTAAAGGTGGTGAGTGTTGCAGTTCTAATTTGCTTTTTCTTTAGCATCAATTTTTCTAACGCTAACTCTATTGCATTTAATAAGGAACAATTAACCATAGTTAAAACTCAAAATATGGGTAAGCAATGGCTGATGTTGTTGTGGTCAGTTGATTGTCCTCCTTGTTTTAAAGAGTTGGCAATAATTCAAAAATTACAAAATCAATATGATGACTTAGCTGTGGTGATCATTAACACCGATGCCGATGATGAAATAAATAAAGAGCGTGAAGACGTTATCGAAAAGTTCGAACTGGGTGGTTTTACAAACTTTCATTTAGTCGATGGTAAAGGAGATCAAAGTCGATTTGTTATTGATCCTAATTGGTACGGTGAATTACCACGGAGTTATTTTATTGAAAGTAATGGCAAGTTTCATGGTAAAAGCGGATTAGTTAATGAATCAATTTTAACTCAATGGTTGGTACCATAAACTCATTAAACGAACAAAATGGTTATAGTTAAAAAGAAGTGTATTAATGAAAATCGCTACTTGAAAAATAGAGATTCTTTGAGTTTAATCATGAGTATTTTCATGATATTAAAAACAAAACAATCAAAGTGTAACAAGATATTAACTTTTCTGTTGTCATTTCGAGCTTTTAAATACTAATATTAATACAGTAGTCTAGGTCAATAATGGACTTGATCTTTTATAAATAGGTGAGTGAATATCTCACCATAAAAGAAGTAGGAAGTTAGTATGAAAATTTCAACATTTACTGTATCAGCAGTAGCCATTGCAGTTTTATCAAGCGCCTCAATGAACGTATCAGCAGAGCGTTTTACCATTCAAGTAGACAACAATAATAAAGGTGTTGTTAAAGTTTTAGCTAAACAATTAGGAGGTGATATCCATATTGATGGTAACGGCTTTATTGCTGCTAGCTTTGCAGATAAAGATTTATCTCAAGTTAAAGGCTTATTAAATAATCCACATATCAAAGTTATTGAAGTAGATGGTAAACGTCGTTTAATGTCAGAGTTTAAAGATGATGCTGGTGATCCAATGACTCAACAATTAACTCCGTATGCTGTGTATCAATCGCAAGCTGAACAACTAACATTTCAAAAAAATGCAGGCATGAAAGTTTGTATTATTGATTCTGGTTTAGATAATTCTAATCAAGATTTTAACTGGGGCAATATCACCGGCGATAATGATTCCGGTACTGGCAACTGGTTTGAAAATGGTGGTCCTCACGGTACACACGTTGCCGGTACTATTGCCGCAGAAAATAACAGTGTTGGCGTTGTTGGTATGGCGCCAGGGGTAGGTTTGCATATAGTTAAAGTTTTCAACAGTGATGGTTGGGGTTACTCATCTGATTTAGCTTTTGCGGCACAAAAATGTACTGATGCCGGTGCAAATATTATAAGTATGAGCCTTGGCGGTGGCGGTGCTAACAACACCGAAGAAAATGCTTTTAAAGCGTTTACCAATGCTGGCGGTTTAGTAGTAGCAGCGGCTGGTAACGATGGTAATACTGTTCGTTCATATCCTGCAGGTTATGCCTCTGTGATGATGGTTGGCGCAAACGATGCCGATAATAATATTGCTGCTTTTTCACAACACCCAAGTTGCAGTGTCACTTATGTTGGTCGCGGAAGACCTAGAACCATAAGTGATGAAAATATTTGTGTTGAAGTCACCGCCGGTGGCGTAAATACTTTATCAACTTATCCTGCTGGCATGGCAACCACTGCAAACTTGGCTGTTGATGGTCACTCCTTTGCCAGTGCAGCAATGGAAAATTCAGGCTCAGCAACGGGTAATGTTTTTTATATGGGTACTGCTGAGGTAACTAATTCAGGAGCTAATGGGAATATTTGTGTTATCGACCGTGGTGTTATTTCATTTCATGATAAAGTACAGAACTGTGAAAATTCAGGCGGTATTGGTGCCATAATTATCAACAATGAAGCTGGCATGCTTTACGGTACTTTAGGTGATACTAATGTTACTTCAATTCCGGCCGTTGGCGCCGCTTTTGAAGATAGAGATGCAATTCTTGCTGCATCTACGGCTAGTCTTTCTATCGGGGTAAGTGATTATGGTTTTATGAGCGGCACTTCTATGGCGACACCGGCTGTTTCAGGTGTTGCCGCTTTAATTTGGTCAAATCATAATGGTTGTACCGGCACTGAAATTCGAGATGCTTTAAAAGCAACGGCACAGGATAGTGGCGCATCAGGAAAAGATGTTTATTTCGGTTATGGTATTGTTCAAGCGGCGGCAGCTGATACTTATCTTACCGCCAATGGCTGTGATGACGGTAGTGTTACTGAGCCACCACCTCCACCATCAGGTGAATTCACAATAACGGCAAGCGGCTATAAGAGCAAAGGTAAGCAAAAGGTAGATTTATCTTGGGCTGGTGCAACGACCAAAGTTGATATTATCCGTGATGGTGATGTTATTGTCGAAGATCAAGGTGGTAGTGACTATACTGATAACTTAGATGTTAAAAAGGGTGGCCCGTACTCTTATCAAATATGCGAAACAGGTACGTCAACTTGTACAGCAATTATTACTGTTAGTTTTTAATAAAACGTTAGGTAATACTTCTCAATAGTTTTGATGCGATTTTATTAGTTATATCACTTACAGAAGTGTTCAATAGTTTGTAAAGCCAAGACGATACTGTCTTGGTTTTCTTTTTTGTATTCGTTTTAATATTTTGCTTGTTTATGGATTTGTTTTTTATACTTTTTAGTTTCTCAATTTCGATACGACGTTCACTTACTTGATTAGCGCGTTTAGCAAAACTCTGTCTTTTCTTACTGCTCATAGAAGATAAAATACCGACAGAATCATTAGTTACTTTTGCTTTAACTTTACGCTTAGGTTTTGGCGTACTACACATAACGATAAACCTCATTTTAAATAAATGGCATAATTCACTTGTTATTAATAAAAGAACGGTTCTCTTTGATTAATATTTCATCTGTTATTTTTTTCAGATAGATTAAAGGTTATTTTATGACTAAGAACAGGGAAAGATCATGGCTAACAGTTTAACTTCACAACAAGCAGAAAGTTATTTACTTTCAAAACCAGAGACCTCTTTGTATTATCCCTTTGGTGATGATGTAAAAGTATTTCGCGTAAAAAAGAAAATGTTTGCAACTATAGCGGATGGAAAAACAGCAAAAGGCGCTAAAACCTCTGATGACGCAAAAAATCATATTTGGATGAATCTAAAGTGTGATCCCGATGAAGCCGTGATGCTTCGTGATATTTTTTCAGCGGTAATACCGGGTTACCATATGAATAAAACAAATTGGAATTCAATTATTTTAGATGGTTCAATTCCTCAAGGTGAAATAGAACGAATGATGGATAACTCGTTTAAGTTGGTGGTGAGTAAAATGACTAAAAAAGATCAGGCTTCTATTTTAGTCCATTTATAATTCATTTTTAGTTTTCTTATCTATCTTTCGGGCATAATCAAATTGAAATGATTTATACGGCAGTGTATTAGAATACAACATAACGTCTCTCGAATATTTTTTCATATTAAAAAATCTAATAAACGTTTTGTACTACTATTTTGAAAAATATTACTTGGCCAAACAGCATATAGAGGAATCGGTTCAACTTGCCAATTTGGTAGCAGCTCAACTAAAAGATTATTTTTAATTTCTCTTTCGATTAAAAAATCTGGAGGAGTAGCTACCCCTGCACCATTGATACAAAGCTGAGTCATCGCTTCAACACTATTTACGCTGATATTGCTTTCAAAACTAATTTCATTTTTTTCACCATCAGAATTTATTAAAACTCTGTAATTCGGAAGCATGTCTAATTTTATCCAGTTCCACTTTGTTAATTCGAGAGGAGAAGTAGGTTTTTTATTTTCTTTCAAATAATCATAAGAGCAAACTAATTTTCTATTAATTTCTCCGATCCGCTTACACATAAGGCTACTGTCATCCATTTCCCCCGCCCTAAATGCCAAATCAATGCCTTTGTGAATAAGGTCTTGTCGATTGTCGGTATAAAATAATTTTAAATTCAAACAAGGGTGTAATTGGCTAAATTGGGATATTCTTTTACTTATCTCTGATTTGATTAAAGCAGAAGGTAGCGTGAGGGTTAAACTACCTCTTAGCACTTGTTTTTCTGAAGTTACTTGGCTTAAACCTTGATGTGCCGCTTGTATCATCTTTAAAGCATACTGATATAACATCCTTCCTTCTGATGTTAACGACAAATTTCTAGTGGATCTGTAAATTAAAGCCGTACCGACAAACTTCTCTAATTGAGTCACTTGATAGCTAACAACGGAAGGTGAAAGTTTTAGCTCTTTTGCTGCTGCTCTAAAAGAGCCTTGTTTTATCGTTTCAGCAAAAATAGCCATTGATCGTAATTCATCTATCATTTGAATTTCATTATTAAAGAATTTAGAACAGTGAAATTTGATTGTAGCATCTTATCTTATTAATAAAGTAGATATATAGTTTACAAAAAATAGAGGAAAAGTTATGTCGTTATTGATCGCAATGTTTACATTCTCATTGGCTATGTCAATCTCTCCAGGACCAGTAAATATGATAATTGTATCTTCAGGAGCAAACTATGGGGTGCGAAAAACATTTTCATTCGTTTCAGGAGCAACGATTGGTTTCACATTACTGCTGTTGTTTATTGGTTTAGGTTTTTCTAAGGTTATTGATCTTTATCCATATTTTCTTAAATATTTAGCTGTTGTGGGGTCACTGTTTATTGTTTATATGGGGTATTCAATAGCGACATCAAAACCAGAATTAGATATTAAAGAGAATAAACAACCAACTTTTATACAAGGCTTTCTATTACAATGGTTAAACCCTAAGGCTTGGATTGCTTGTATGGTTGGCGTTTCCTTGTTTTCCACACCAAACAGTCATCAAGAGTTTTTAACCTTTTCATTGGTTTATTTTTTAGTCTGTTATTTATCTCTTTTTTCTTGGTCTTTATTAGGAAATAAAGCAGCAATTTATTTAAATAGCGAGTTTAAGTTAAAGCTTTTTAATCAATTAATGGGGGGGCTATTGATTGTGACCTCGTGTTTTTTACTTTACTCACAATTTAAGTAAATAGTGAGTAAAATGACCAAGAAAGATCAGCAGTCCCTTTCTATATGTATATAGCCGGTGCATTTATAATAGATTTGTTTCACATTGAGCAAGTTTGCAAAATAATGCTAGCTGTGAATATATTTGTTTACTCGGTATTTGACCAATATTTAATCGTACGCAATCTTGGTATAGCTTAGTTGTAGAGAATAAGTTTCCTGGCCTAATATGAACACCGTATTTTAATAACATTGTAGTTAGCTTTTCGGTATTTACGTTCAGAATTTTTATCCACAGTACCAATCCGCCATTAGGTGAAAACACCTCTGAACCCTCAGGTAAATTATGATGTAAAAACTTGATATAGTCAGAGCAATGAACAGCGAGTGCTCGATTAACCTTTCTTATATGCGTATCGTAATAGCCATTGGCAATATAGTCGGCCAAGGCTAATTGTATTGGCTGATTATGCCCTAGTGTTCGTACCATACGTTGCTGAATAAATTTGTTTTTAAAACGTCCCGGCAAGCACCAACCGATACGAAGACCAGGGGCTAATGTTTTTGAAACACTGCTGCACCATATTACCCAGCCATGTTGGTCAAAATACTTCAAGGGTAGAGGTATTGTTCGCTGATGACTCATTTCTCTAAACACATCGTCTTCGATGATTGGAATGCTGTATTGTGTGGCAAGTTCAACTAAATCTTGTTTTTGTTGATTACTCAGGCTGTGCCCTGTCGGATTCTGATGGTTGGCGGTTAATAAACATGCGGTTATTTTGTTTGCTTTCATCGCCTGTTCAAGTTGCACTAACTCAATGCCGCTAGCTGTACTGGGTATTTCTAATATCGCTCTATCTAAAATTGCTAGCAGGTCTAATAAACCGGAATAACAAGGAGAGGTAATTGCAATAACGTCCCCGGGTTTACTCACAGACTCTAAAGCCATTAATACCGCATCAAGGCAGCCGTGAGTGATAACGAGTTCTTCGTGAGGACATAAAAAACCTTGTCCATTAAAGTGTTTTGATAGCTGATGCCTTAGTCGATTACTTCCTTGAACTTCATCATAATTTAAGGCGAAATCGGCTTGTTTTGTTATCGCTTTAAGGCTGCGTTTTAATAAGCCGTCATCTATTAATTTATCATCCAGTTGAGCGGTCGCTAAGGAAGATTTACCTATTTCAGCTGCGCGCAATGCTGGCCTTGTGATATTTGTGGTGACAGTGCTTTGAAATACAGGGAAGTTTATGGCGCTCTTTTCGGGAGAGAGAGGTTGAACATAATAGCCTTTTTTATACTCGGCGATAACGTAACCATGTTGTTCTAAGTAGCGATAACAAGCTAAGGCAGTTGTCATACTGATATGGTGCAGTTGACAAAAAACTCGCAGTGATGGCAATTTTGAATTTGCCTCGATATGTCCCATTTGAATGCTGGCAATAATTTGTTGAGCAATGGTTATATATTTTGCTGTTGTACTCATCTGTTATCTAATTCTTGTTGGAATCTGTATCTGTTATCTAATTTTATTAAGCATAAACTAATCCTAACTTTCAATAAAGTGAAAACCTCCATGAACTATTCTCCGCAAATGAATCAAACGATATTGAGCGCACTATCGCGTCAGTTTTTAACTTTTCATCAGACGCTTGAAACGCGAGATGTAGCGAGTAAACATTTAGAATACTTGTTTGCTGAATTTCCAGAACAAGGGATGAGTTTTGAACTACTCGATCAATTTATTGAAACTAACGTTCAACCTAATATTTCAGCAAGTAATGGCGGACGGTATTGGGGATTTGTTACTGGGGGAGCTAACCCTGTTGCCACTTATGCTGATTGGCTTGTCACTACATTCAATCAAAATGTTTCTAAAGGAGGTGATTCAGTTGCCTCAGCAATTGAGCAACAAACTCTAGCTTGGTTATGTGAGTTGTTTCAATTACCTCAATCTTTCAAGGGTATTTTTACCACGGGTGCAACAGCAGCAAATTTACTGGCTGCGTTTACTGCTCGTCAATATGCAGGTCAGCAACAGGGAATTGACGTAGCAAAGTCAGGTATGAAGCATCTTGATGTTAGTATTTTTAGTGCTACACCACATGCCAGCATGGTTAAAAGTTTAGGCTTAGCAGGTTTTGGTCAAGATAGTTGGCAAGCCATAACATGCAATATTAATGAAGAATCAATGAACATTACCGCTTTAGAAGAATCCTTAGTGCAGTGTAATGCGAGTAGTAAAATAGTTATAGCGAGTGCGGCTACAGTAACGGGTACCGATTATGATAATCTTACCGCTATTTCACGGCTTTGCAAAAAATACAACGCTTGGCTTCATGTAGATGCAGCATTTGGAATTTTTGAGCGTTTAATTTCTGGAGTAGACGGTAAAACTCAAGGCATAGAATATGCCGACAGTATTACATTGGATTGTCATAAATGGCTCAATGTACCCTATGATTGTGGCGTGTTTTTAACGCAACATATTCCACTACTTCAAGCGAGTTGTGAAGTTACCGCGCCCTATTTGGCTGGCTCTGAAAATGATATTCCTTTTATGTCACTGGGTATTGAAAACTCACGCCGTTTCCGTGCTTTTCCTGTGTGGGCGACTTTAATGGTTTATGGCCGAGATGGAATAAGAAATAATATAGCATCAAATATTCGTCAGGCAGATATTCTGGCAAGTTGGATCGATACATCGAACAAATTTGTACTGCTTAAGCCTTGCGAGTTAAATGTTGTATTGTTTAAACCAAACTCTGAAATTTTAAAATTATCGAGCGATGAATGTATTCATCAATTAAATGAATCGGGACAAGTCTTCTTAACACCAGGGAGTTGGCAAGGACAGCCGATTATTCGAGCAGCATTGAGTAATTGGTCGACAACGGATGAGGATGTTCAAAAGGTGGTCGAGATATTAAATAGCCTTTGAATATTTACATGTTTAATAACGCGGTTAAATATTTTAATTGTTGATGTTTTTTAATCTAATTCGCTCATTATTTTGTTACGACCAGAATTTTTGGCCTGATAAAGATAATGATCAGCCTCTTTTAATATGTCAGACATACTTTTATTGTTGTCCAATTGAACAACACCTGCGCTAAAACTTAAAGTCAATTCTTGATGAATCTCATCATAACTAGTTGAATTGATCACGTGCAATACTTGCTTCATTTTTGATGCGGCAGTAGACAAATTACCATCATATAAAATGACAAACTCTTCTCCTCCTATACGATAAACTTGCGCAGAAGAAGTTTGTTCTGTCAGTATTTTTACAAGCTTTATTAAGACTAGATCGCCACTATCATGACCATATTTATCATTTATTTTTTTGAAAAAATCCACATCCAACATACATAGGCTGACTTGACCATTATCACTATTCATAGTGTTAAAATATAGTTGTAAAGCTCTTCTATTTAATGCTTTTGTTAGGGGATCTTTTGTCGCTTGATCAATTATTTTGAATTTCATCCTATTGTTACTAGTTTCATAAATATTTGCTAATAACCAAACCAAACCATAAGCTAAAACGAAATTAGGGATTCCTCGAAAAGCTTCTGCATGGCCGTAGCTAGCTGAGTAATAAGCATTAATTGTTTGCAAAAACATTATGATAAAGCTAGCAATAAAAGCATGCTTTTTTGGGTAAAGGAAATATAGCATGACAGGTATTGTAAATACCCAGTTCAAAAGACCCGCATCTAAATTTCCGGCCATTGTCACATAGGAAATCGCTAAAATGTAAGAGTAAACAATAACTCCTTTGCACCAAGCGCGGATACCGTATTTATGGATAAAGAATAGTAAGGAGGAGTATATGATTATTAAACTAAAATCGAGAATGGTAAAAATGAGATTACTAGATCGAATATAATTAACTGAAAACGTAATAATACTGGCAATAATAAAGAGAAAACATAGTCCTTTTAATACGCTAGTTTTAAGCTCTTCGGTAGTTTCTGCATAGAAGGAATTCATGAACGAGATAATCTTAACTAAGGTGTTATTAGATAGTATAAATTATTGTTGTTATTAGAAAAAGCAATATCATTTTCAAGTGCATATTAGGGTATTTATGTTCCACCATGTTGAGGTTACTCATTATATTTATAATGTACTACCAATAAAAATAGGGCTATAAGTACAATGAGTATTGTTCTACTGACTGAATAAATTCAGAGGCGTTGGTGGTTAGTATCTTGGCTAAATGATAGTGTCGATGATGATGATTTCACAATCAGTTGATGCTCTTAAGGTAATTGAATTCGACTGCGTAACTTCCATGCCATCGCCTTTGTTCATCGTTATATTGCCTGAGCTATCCTCTACTTTGAGCATACCACTCGATGCTAAAATATAAGCTTGATGTTTAATGTCATGTTCAATAATGGTTCCTTTTGCTATTTTACCACCATATATGCGTGCTTCTTGGTTGATAAAAAGTGCTTTATTTTTATCCTCGGTGTAACCAGATACCAATAAAGTAAGCGCTGATGCATGCTGTGTAGGGAACTTTTTACTTTCCCAGCGAGGCGTTACGTTATTTTTATTGGTTTCAATCCAAATTTGATAAAAGGTTAAAGGCTCTTTAGTTCGGTTATATTCTGAATGCACGATACCTGTTCCCGCACTCATCACTTGTACCTCTCCCGCTTCAGTTATTCCTTTATTACCTGTACTGTCTTGATGGGTGATTGCACCTGAGCGAATAAAACTAATAATTTCCATATTAGCATGCGGGTGCGATGGAAACCCAGTGCCAGGTTCAACCCGGTCATCATTTACTACACGTAATTTTCCAAAACCCATACGAGTAGAGTTATAATAATGAGCAAAGCTAAAGTGATGTTTAGACTTAAGCCAACCGTGGTTAGCACTACCTAGGCTCTTATAGGGATAATGTTTGATCATAATGCTTTCTCCGTTTTAAATTGTCGATCACGGTCGTGTGGCGCATCAAAGTGCTGGGTAGCACCCAAAGGTACAACACGGGTTGGATTGATCGTTATATGACTCGCATAGTAGTGGATTTTGGTATATTCCAAATCAACCGTTTCTTTAATGCCAGGTACTTGATAAAGCTCGTTAACATAGTTACTAATATGATGAAATTCACTGAGCTTTTGGCGGTTACATTTAAAGTGACCGTGATACACCGCATCAAAACGAATGAGCGTAGTAAACAATCGCCAATCGGCTTCAGTAATGTTTTCACCAACAAGGTAGCGCTGTTTTGATAAACGCTCTTCTAACCAATCTAAGCTGTCAAATAATGTATGGTATGCATCATTGTAAGCGGTTTGTGTGGTGGCGAATCCTGCTTTATAAACTCCGTTATTAATGGTGTCATAAATGCGAGTGTTCACTGTTTCAATCTCTTCTCTTTGTGCTAGAGGGAAATAATCATCCACGTTACCCGTTAATTCATTGAATGCAGAATTAAACAGTCTAATAATTTCAATGGATTCATTATTAACAATTGTTTGCGTTTTTTTGTCCCACAAAATAGGGACGGTTACTCGACCTTGGTAGCTCGGATCTGCTTTTAAATAAAGTTCATAAGCGTAATCTAATTGATAAAGCGGATCGCCGTTCTCACCAAATTCCCAGCCGTTTTCCATCATTTCAGCTTCTACAACACTCACCGAAATAACATCTTCAAGTTGCTTTAATTTACGAAATATCAGCGTTCTATGTGCCCAAGGACATGCCAATGACACGTATAAATGGTAACGGCCAGCTTCGGGTTTAAATTGACTACCTTCTTCTGATGAAATTTGATCTCTAAAACGACTGTCTTGACGAACAAATTGTCCTTCACTTTTGTCGGTGTCATACCATTGGTCGACCCATTTACCGTTAACGATTAATCCCATGACAAGCTCCTAAATTTGTTGGTTGAGCCAATAGCATTTCTATTGGCTCGTTATAAAAAGATACTAATCTGTGGTTAAGCATTCTTGTTAATAGCGCGGTAAACTTTGCCATCAATTGAATGTTTTCCACCGCCTTGAATGAATAGGGCAAGTGTTATGGCTAATAACGATAAGCCAAATTCATAACCATTGTTACTCATGAACATGCCGTTCCCTATATGCACACTAAAGATGGCAACAATCATGGTAATGGCTAAAACAAAGCTTGTAGGTCTAGTAAGAAAGCCGATAATTAATAATAAACCGCCAAAAAACTCAGCACTGCCTGCCATTAATGCCATTAAGTAACCTGGTGTAAGTCCGATAGATTCCATCCATTGTCCCGTTCCATCTAAACCATAGCCGCCAAACCAAGCGAAAAGTTTTTGCCCGCCGTGAGCGGCGAAAAGAACACCTGCGATTAATCGTAATGGTAACGCTGATAAAGATTGTTCAGTTTTAGTGATGCTGTTAGTGATGTTTTTAATATTCATGATATTCCAACCTAAGTGTTGTTAATTGAGTGTGTAGCTATTGTATAAGTTGAATTACAATTGAATAACCCCTAATATTTGTTTGATATGTTCAAATAATTTGAACAATTGAGTGTTTGGTTTAAACTAGATTTTGGATTAAGAAAGATGAACACACCACCTATAAGCATTGAAGCGTTACTTGTATTAGACGCGATTGAATATCGTGGCAGTTATGCGGCGGCGGCAGAACAATTAAATAAAGTTCCTTCGGCGCTTTCTTATATAGTGCAAAAATTGGAAGAGCAATTAAACGTTACAATTTTTGAACGACAAGGCCGTCGCTCGGTGTTAACTCCTGCAGGAAAACACCTGTTGGTCGAGGGGCGTAAAGTCTTGTATGCGATCAATTCACTGTCAGAGCAGACCCAAACTATTGCCAATGGCTGGGAACCTAAAATTCGTATTGCTTGCGACTCAATTATCGACATCAAGCCTGTGTTTAGCGGTATAGAATGCTTTTTAGCTGAGCATGAAAATATTGAAATCGATGTGCAAGAAGAAGTCATGAATGGTACTTGGGAAGCGTTAATTGAGGACAGAGTCGATTTGGTTATTGGGGCTCCATCACCTGTTCCTAATCAAAAAGGTATTAGAGCAGTAAAAACAGGGGAGTTAGGCAGTGTCTTGGTTATGAGTAAATCACATGAGCTATCACAACAATCATCACGAGTTAAGCAGTCTATCCAACCTAGCGATCTAACAAAATATCGTAGCGTTGTTGTTCATGACTCGGCGCAACATGAAATTCCATGGTCAGTTAATATGATTGAAGGAAGCCAACACTTTTTTGTCAGTTCCATTACTCAGAAAATTGAAGCCATTATTGCTGGAATAGGTATTGGCTATTTACCAAAAAATCTGATCCAACATCATATTGTGGCAGGCGAACTTATTATTATCGAATTAGCAGAAAAACTACCCCCTCAAGATTTATTTATGGCGTGGAAAATAACCAATAAAGGCAAGGGATTAAATAAGTTAATAGCGATCTTATCGAACCCACAAAAGTAGTGTTAACGATTAAATGAATAAAGCGATTTGGAATTCAATCATTTTGATGGTTCAATTCCTAAAGGCATATTCTACCTAAACTCAATTATCGATCTTGGTGCATTTGAAATATTTAAAAAAATCAGGCATTATGGGTAAAGCCAAATAAGGAGCCACTTTATTGTCTGTGTCCGCTAATGTTCAGCTAACCAATTTAACGGGTATTCCCATAATATTTTAGATTTTCTACTAAAAAATTTCATATGACCTATTTCATCTAAATCATGATCCTTGGCCGATATTGTTAGTTTGTTGAAAGGAAGCTTTTTAAAAATTGAAAGCATATCATCTGTATTTTTATCATTAGCAATATAATCATCAGCAGCATTAACCCACATAGAAGGGGTTTCTAATTCATTATAGAAATGTTTGTGGATTGTTTTTCCAAAGGCCACTTTTACGTAACCACTGCCGTTACACCATGTTTGCCATTGCTTAGCAACATTTTTGGGTAAAGGTTCACCCATATCTAACCAATGAGATTTAGTGTACCCAAATAATGCATTACTCATTGGGATAAAAAAATTCATAAAAAAACGGGCTTTTAATTGATGTGGCAAGGGCATGTTTTTCATGCTTCCAGAAGAACAGCCATAATTAAAGATAGAACTTAACTCACTCGCATTTGGCATTAGACCTACCAATTGCCCACCAGCACTATGGCCAATTAAATGATAACGCGTATTAGGAAAGGCCTGCTTCAGTTGTTCAAAAGCAGCAGGTAAATCTTGTTCTCCCCAACATTGTAGGCTGGCGTTACAATTTTTAACTGTTCCTATTAACGATCCGCCAATTCCCCTGTTGTCAAAGGTCATTACGCCATATCCGTGTTTTGCTAGATGAGCCGCGAAACTAGCATAAAATTGCCTTTTTATACCCGTAGCAGGTGCAACTAATACTGCACCTTTTATTACTTGGGTAGGAGTAAAGCTTGTTGCCGCAATCAGCAATTTATCAGCGCAAGTTATCTTAATATCAATAGGGCTCATGTTACTCATAAGTAGTTTTTTGTTTTCAAAAATTTAAATCATTCTATACGTGGTCTTACCAGTGTTCAAGTTTAACTATTACTCACATTTCATTTAGTCTTACTTAGCATTATGCAAATTGCTTTAAAATCATTACTCTTTTATAGTGATTTATTCTCATAAGGAAAAATAGAATGAATCATAAAATAATACTGTTGATAATTGCTTGCCTATTTTTGTTTACTGCAACAACGAATGCAAAACAAAGTGCAGCATTGGCAATGCCAGATAGTTATAGTGCAGAAGTAGTTAAAAAAATACTTGAAGAAGATGGCAATGCTGTTGACGCTGCAATAGCCGCTCAATTTGTATTAGCGGTTACTTTACCTGAGGCAGGTAATATTGGCGGTGGTGGTTTTATGACTATTTACAAAGATAAAAAGGCAGATTTTCTCGATTATCGTGAAGTTGCCCCTAAAAGAGCGCATAGAGATATGTACTTAGATGATAGTGGCGAAGTTATACCTTACTTATCGTTATACGGGATATTGTCATCGGGTGTGCCGGGTACCGTCGACGGTATGTGGCAAGCGCACAAGAAATATGGCAGCAAAAAATGGCAGGAACTTCTCAAGCCAGCTATTACGTTAGCTGAATATGGCTATGTTGTTCATCCTGTCATGCAAGACGCAATAGAATGGCGTATCAATAGTTTTAAAAAGAAAGGTATTAAGGTTAACTTTTCTAACTACTTTGCTCATGCCAAGGTCGGCACTTTTTTTAAACAACCTGAGCTAGCAGCAACATTAAAGCGCATCTCCAAACTTGGCAGAGACGGTTTTTATAAAGGTAAAACAGCGGAAATTATTAGTCAGTTCATGAGTAAAAATGGCGGTATTATAAATGAAGAAGACTTAGCTAAATACCAAGCTAAATGGCGTAAACCACTTGTTAAAAAGTGGCGAGATTACACTGTTATTACAGCACCCCCACCAAGTTCAGGCGGTTTAGCAATATTACAATGGTTAACTATGTATGATCTTGTTAAAGGAAATAATGTCTATGAGCATAACTCTAAAGATTATATCCATTTATTATCAGAAATTGGTAAACGAGTATTTGCTGATAGAGCAGAGTATTTAGGCGATCCTGATTTTATTAACGTTCCAATTGAGCCATTATTAAATCAAGACTATTTGGTCACACGAACGAAAGACATTTCGCTCAATAAAATATCTGTTACTAACGACATCGCACCTGGTCTGAAAGAAAGTACTGATACAACGCATTTTTCAATTGTCGATAAATGGGGAAATGCTGTGTCAAATACAACCACAATTAACTATACCTTTGGTAGTGGCGTTATTGTTGAGGGTGCGGGTTTTATTTTGAATGATGAAATGGACGATTTTAGCGCAAAAGCTGGAGTGGCAAATGTATTTGGCGCAATTGGCGGCAAGGCAAATGAAATTCAACCGAATAAACGAATGCTTTCTTCAATGTCTCCAACAATTTTATTGAATGGTGACAAAGTCAGCTTGGTTACAGGCGCACCGGGGGGCACAACTATCATCAGCTCAGTATATCAATCGATACTTAATGCGATTGAATTTCAGATGGATGCAGGTCAAGCGGTTAATTCAGCGCGATTTCATCATCAACTTTGGCCAAAAGATGAAATAAGGCATCATCAAGGTGTTAACGCTGGTGTTATAAAGTCGTTGCAGGGCTTAGGGTATAAAACCACTGAAAACTCATTTGGGGACTTACAGCTTATCATCCGAAAAAATGATAAGTTTCAAGCGGCGTCAGAAGCAGGGAAACATAGTAGAGGTGTATCGATTGTGATCGAATAATTTTCGATGAATTATTTCTCAAATTGAATAACCAAGAAAGCTCAGTAATCTATCTTGGTTATTTATTAGTATTTCTGTTGAATTTTCTCAAGTTCACCTTGAGTCATTATTTCAGAAAATAGTCCTTCTAATTGTTTTTTCGATACCTTGTGCAAGCTCTTTTTTGACAGCTGTAACCAAGGAGTGCGCTCTGACACAACTAACGGCTTACCAAAAAAATCATCAGCTAGATTAAGATTCTTAGCGGCACTGAAAATTGGTGAAGCCGGACCAATTATCGCATCAATTCTATGCAATGAAAGCATGGTTACACCTTGACTGATGTCGGTTATGGTTTGTTTGTCAATGACACTATCATTATCAATGGCATCACTGAACTTAGCGCCGCGCAAATAGCCAATGCTCATGCCGCGCAGGCTTTCAATTGAAGTGAAATCTTGACCTTTACGACCTATAACTATATTTTTTAGCGTTGGTAAGGGATAAACATAATCAACATAAGGCTCTAACTCTTTATATTTAAACATAATAGTTAAGTCAGTTTTTCCCACTTTAAGCTCATGAATAATTCTGGCGTATGGGTAAATATAGTGCTGACTTTCAATATTTGCTTTCTTGAGTAATAAGTTAGCTAAGTCATAATAAATGCCACTTTGCTGACCCTGTGTTTCAATGCCATAGGGCGAAATGGCAATAGTTCTTACTTGTAGAACAGGCTGTTTATTACTTAAAATTTCAGCACAGTAAAAAAATGATACTAAAGCTAACAAGTGTTGATATTTCATAAACGCTCTTTCGAAAAATCCATTTTGGCAAACAATAAAGATGCAGTCGGTAGTGTTTATTATATAAATGTTTTTTTGTTATTGCTCAAATAAATATTTAAGTTTGATAAGGGCCTTATATAAAAAAGGCGATGAATGGCTTCATCGCCTATTGTTACTCATTTTGTAATAGTTAAGGTTAACAGGGGGATTAGGTGTGTAATTAAATATTTTTCACATCAATGGCGTAAGCGGGGCGAATACTCCAACTTTTCTTGGCTTTCTTATAGGGTCTAATCATCATAAACCAAACAAAGAAACTTGCTGATATTAACTGTGAGGCGAGTGGAAACCATATTGGCAAGGTGGCTGATAAATCAATTAATACGCCATCGGTTGGATAAATCCCCACACCAAATAATGATGGAATTCTATACCAGTAATAACAAGCTACAGAGGCGGTGGCAAAAAGGCGATTTAATACTTGAGTTTGCTTAATTGTTAGTTGTCTTTTAATCATTAGATAAACAATTAATGAAATCAAACCACAAGCCAACGGCCAAGTATAGGCAGATATAATTGTAGTTAGATCTATCGTGCCTCGATAATCTGGCACTTGATACCAACCCCAGATAAAACCGAAAAATCCTCCGGTCATCACTAAACCCGCTAATCGCTCTGTGGTAATATTACGAGTAAGGGCAGAGGTCATTTGTTTAGTGGCATCAGGACAAACAGAAACGCATTGTTCACAGCTTGAGCAATGGGCGTTATCGGTAGTGAATAAAGGCGTACTGCCATATAAACGCTCGACAGAATGAATAGGGCAAGCACTGGCACACCAGCCACTTCGCCACTCTACAAACATACCCATAACAATAGCGATAAACGCAGCCGCTAATAACATTAACGCTGTTGCGGGCCCGTTTATATTAAGCTGCAAGTGCCTTAACGGTACAATGGCTAACAGAGCAATAACGCCGAGTAAATACAAATTACCTTGGCTTTTCAGTGATATCTTCCTTACTTTGGCAAGTTTAAGTTTTTTAGGTAAGAGTGCCGTAGAAGACATCGGGCAGATATTTCGCCAAACGCCGGGAAATACTACTAGGATTGCCGGAGCAACCGGAATTAGAAAATTCCAAAAAACCATAATGCCAAGCTCTTCTTTAAACAACAGCAGAGCGACAATGGTTACCCCAATAAACCACAATAGTATTTGTGCTATTTTCCAAACATGGGCAGGCAATGAAATAACATTTGATTTTGTTGCTATAGATGGCATTTATATACTCCAAGATTATTCACTTGATTAGAATCTATAACAGAGTGACATTTGCATCTAAGTTTAAATGGGAAAACTGTGGTTCATTTTAAAATCCGTCAGATATTTTGAAAATGAGTCAGCTTGTTGATCAAGGAATAATGTTAACTTCGCAATATCGAAAACCAAGCTCAGCCTTAAATCCAAATAAGAATGATTATCACTTGCAATTGTGATTGAGTGTAATTATCATGCCATCTAAATAATGTTGATTCTCATTTGTATTTGGTTGGTTTAATGAAAAAGCTTTTAATATCTATAGTGGTTTATGGTTTATTTTCCCTTAATAATTCTAGCATTGCCGCGACTCAAGCTGAGTTGCAAGTAACGTTAGAAAAGCAACAAAAACAGTTACAGCTAATTGAAAAGCAATTAACTGATTTGAAAGCATCATCTGTTGAAGCTGCTAAAGATCGACAAGTAGATAGCAATCAAAACGTTGTTAGAAATAAAAACTGGCAAATTAATTCATACGGAAATGTTCTCTACAAAAGCGAAGAGGTTTATCGCAATATTCAAGATACAAACCCTGAACGCAGGGCTACTACCGACTTAGAGCGAGTAGTATTAGAGTTTGTCTATGACTTTGATGCTAAATGGCAAGTAGAAATAGAGCTTGAATATGAACATGGCGGTACTGGTGCATCACTGGAATATGATGGTTTTGAAGAGTTTGGTGAATTTGAAACAGAGATTGAAGCCGGCGGCGAAATTATTGTTGAAAAGCTGCAAGCTAAATATAGTGCTAATGAATATTTCACCGTTAAAATGGGACATATTTTTGTACCCGTTGGCTTAGGTACAGACTTACATAAACCAACGCAATATTTTTCAACGCAACGTCATTGGAGCGAAGCAACGCTAATTCCACAAGTTTGGCATGAAACGGGTGTGAACTTAATTAGCAAATGGCAGGGTTTTACCGCACAAACATTAATAACAACGGGTCTGAATTCAGAGTATTTTCGAACCTATAATTGGGTGGCTACTGGGCATCAAAAGCGTTTTGAGCAAGTGAATGCTGATGACTTAGCATTAACGCTGCGCGTAGATTATGGCGACATAAAGGCGGGTAAAGGCATTGGTGTTAGCTTCTACACAGGTAATACCTCAGGCAATCGTAACAACAGCACTAAAGTTGACGGCGACGGTAATCTCACTATTGTCGGGCTTCATGGCGCTTACAGTTATGAAAATTGGCTAGTTCGTGGTCAATATCTATTTGGCACTTTAGATGATAGCCAAGCAATAACCAATGCTAACAAAACCACTCCGGGTCTCAAACCAGGAAACTTCGCACAGCTAGGCAGCGAGGCAGAATCGTCATTTGTAGAACTGGCGTATAACAGTCAAAACCTTTTTAACTTAAGCAAACCACTTTATTTATACACAACCTATGAATATGCCAATCCAATCAAAAAGGTTGAGCAAGGAATTGCTACTGACCGCTTTAATAAACAGTCAATTGCCCTTGGCATAAATTATTATCCAATCGATAACATTGTATTAAAAGCTCAAGCCGCACAGCAAATGCATGCACAAAACACTTTAGACGACAGCGCTAGTTTTAGTTTGTCGATGGGTTACTTCTTTTCTATATAACAAAATTAATTAAATTAAAAAAGGGATACAAGATGATATTTAAGAAATCTTTATTGGCCGTCGCCATCTCAGCTCTAGTACTTACGGGTTGTGGTAGTAGTTCGTCAAAAGAAGAAACGATTGTAGTTGAGCCAACAGGTTTTAGTTTTACGGCGACAGAGATGATCACCAATTTAACCAATGATGTGATTGTTGCAGGTTATCAAAATCTTAATGATGAAGCGGCTGATTTCTTATTAGCAACTCAAAATTTGGTAAATACTCCTACCGAAGAAAACTTAGCTGCCGCGCAGCAAGCTTGGAAAGATGTTCGTGTGCCCTGGGAGCAAGGCGAATCTCATATTTTTGGGCCAGTCGATGCGCTATCTATCGACCCGCATTTAGATACTTGGCCATTAAATACTAGCGACTTACAAGCGTTACTAGATTCTCAAATTGGCTTTAGTGCAGATGAACTGAAAACCTTTAATGACGATGTGCAAGGTTTTCATACCATGGAGTTTTTATTATTTGGTGACGGCGTTGCAGATAATGAAAAAAGCATTGAAGAAATGACAACCCTTGAGCGTGAATACTTATCAGCAGCAGCAGAGGTTTTCAAAACGTATACCCAAACGTTATTTGATGCATGGTCGGTAGCCCATGATCCAAATGATGCAAGCTCTCCTGCATATAAAGACTTATTGCTGACCGTAAATAATGATGTTTATGCTTCTCAGTTAGGTGTAGTTGAAGAACTAATTAACGGCATGATCGGCATAGTAGATGAAGTGGGTAATGGTAAAATTGCTGAACCTTTTGGTAGTAATATCGATAACATCGACACCACAAAAGTGGAATCACAATACAGTTGGAATTCATTAGCTGATTTCACCGACAACATTCGCGGCGTTCAAAATGTCTATCGCGGTGAATTTCCAGAGCAAGCTGATAAAGCCGGCATTATTGATTTTATTAATGCAGCCGATGCTGATATTGCCAGTAGAGTAGACACTGAAATAGCTGATTCTATCACGGCAATAAAAGCGATTGCCGGTGATACTGATTTACCATTTAGGCAAGCCATTAACGATGCCGATGCAAGAATAAGAATTCAAGCCGCAATAAATGCTTTATCAACACTGCAAACCTCACTTGAAAATGATGTATTAACTAAATTGCAAGATTGGCAACCGTAACGCTTCTAAATTTTATCAGTTAAACATTATCAGTCAATTTTCAAGGACGAATGTTGTGCATGGATGCATACCCATTTTAAAGAGTGTTTGGAAGTATTCTTAATGAAAAAGATAAATAAACTAAGTAAAGCCAAATGGTCAAATTTGGCCATAATCATTGCAAGCTCGATAATTATTTCTGGCTGTAACTCAAGTAACACAGATGAAACTGAAAAAGAAACAAGTCAAGTTGCCTATACTCATGTAAGTAAGTTGGGGGGAGATGCAACTGCCGTAGATGCCAGTGCTTCAGGTCATGGCTTTTCAACGCCTATGCCCAATTTAACAAACGAGGAGTTAGATAAACACTTAACGGGTGATGCTCATTTTGAAACAGCATTTACCACAGCACCCAATAATGAACACCCAGAGTTAGATGGTTTAGGGCCAGTTTTTAATAATCAAGACTGTAATTCATGCCATCAACGTGACGGACGGTCGTCAACAATTACCTTAGCGCAAGGGCAAGAACGCGTATTATTAGGGCCGGAAGCAGGAATTTTCTTGCGAATGAGTATTGATGATGGTCAATGCTCAAATCCGTCTTTAGAAAATAATTATTGCAAAAATGTTGGTGTCGATGGTTTTGGCACACAACTCTTTCATCGAGGGGTATTAAAAGCTCGAGATGATTGGCAAGAAAACCCTTTTATTGGTCAAGCGGATGTTTATCTTGCTTATGAATATTCTACGGTTAGTTATGCTGATGGCAGTTCTGTTGAACTTAAAAAGCCAGTGTTTACCATTGAACAGCCCTATGATGTCACTGTTGAGAACCGTTTAGATAGTGCTATTTTACAAGCTGATGTTCGTTACAGCCCAAGAAATGGCATGCCTGTTTTTGGGTTAGGTTTACTTGAACTCATTAGTGAAGCAGATATCTTAGCGCTTGCAGATGAACACGATGCCGATGGCGATGGCATCTCAGGTCGCCCTAATTGGGTTTTCGATCCAGTGAAAGCTGAAAATGATGATCCTATCCCTGTATCATTAGGTCGTTTTGGATGGAAAGCGAGTACGCCAAGTGTTCGGGTGCAATCTCTTGGTGCTTTGCGTGGCGATATGGGCATAACGAATCCTTTATTCCCAGATGAAAGCATTGCCAATACAGCGTTACATGAAAGCTATCTTGCTCGTACGGGATTTGTTGACACAGGCATTGATGAACAAGGGTATACCGAAGCATCTAAAGAGTTTTCAGATGATGTTGTTTTTTATGCCGAAACCTTAGCGGTACCTGCTAGGCGTAAGATTGATGATGAATCAGTGATTGCAGGGGCGCAAATATTTACCCAAGTAAACTGCACCGGCTGTCATCAACCTGATTTTAGCACGGCAACAGGAGAACTATTACTTGGTGGTTTAGCCGCGCCTGAAGCATTAAAAGGCCAACATATTTACCCATTCACCGATATGTTATTGCATGATTTAGGCGAAGAACTAGCTGATAACCGCCGTGACTTTACGGCTAGCGGTAGAGAATGGAAAACTAGACCTTTGTGGGGTATAGGTTTAACTAAAACAGTTAACCCTGCGGCAGGTTTCTTACACGATGGTAGAGCTGCAACCATTGAAGAAGCTATTTTATGGCATGGCGGTGAAGCTGAACAAAGTAAAAATGATTATATGGCCTTGGCACAAGCTGAACGTCAGTCGTTAATTGCTTTTGTTATGTCGCTGTAACTAATACTAAAACCACTTCAAAATAACGAGCTATTTATATTAAATATTAGCTCGTTATTTATTCATTCTTCCTTATTAACTCACGTTTTCTCGTTCATCAACTACACTTATCAGCAGATAAAATTGAAATGGATGTTTAAACACATGAAAAATATTGTACTTTTTATTATATTCCTCTGCACAATACTGCTTTCTGATTTGGTTGATGCTAAAGATAAAGTGGTGACGAACCTTATTTATACTGAAAAAGGTTTGGCTGGCAAACAAATCATGACCAAAGTCTCTGACACTCAATACCAAGGCAGTTTAGATGTTAGATGGAATAACCGAATTTTCAAAGTTGATGAAAAAGTTACCGTAAATGCTAACGGCACACCAACTACCTATGAATCCCAAGGAGTATCTCCTTTTGGCGCGCCAATCAAAGAAAGTTTTCATTGGCAAGATGGCATTGCCACATGGGAAAGTAGCAAAGATGATGGTCAAATAAAACTAACAGAAGAGTCTGTTTATTTACCGGCGAATAGTGCCATTGTTGTGGATAACTTAATGGTGCAAGCTATGCTCAAATCACTAGATAATTCTATTGATTTACTGCCTTCTGGTCGTGCGCATTTAACCAAGTTGAAAACGGCGACGGTAAGCAATGGCTCTGGTTCAAGTGAAGTAATCTTATATGCTATTAACGGATTAGGTTTTTCTCCTGATTTTAGCTGGTACGACAGTAAAGGTAATTTTTTTGCTAAAGATATTTCGGGTTTTCTTCGAATTATTAGAGAAGGTTACTCTTTAGATGATTTTACTACACTACAAACGATTCAAAATGCAGCAGAACAAAAATACTTAGAAGGTATAAATAAAAAGTTAAGCTACAAATACTCAAAATTGTTAATCAAAAATGTGCAATTAGTTGATGTAATAAATAGCACCAGTATAAAAAATACTGATGTGCTGTTAAATAATGGCAAAATTGAGAAAATAGCCAAAAATATAAAGCATGAAAAATCAGTGGCTACTATTGAGGGTAAAGGGAAAACCTTGATGCCAGGGCTATGGGATATGCATGGTCATTTGGGTAAGAACGATGGTCTGTTAAATATTGCTGCGGGTGTAACGAGTGTTAGAGATGTTGGTAATAATCATAAGAATATTATGGAAATTGAACAGCTCTTTAACAGTAATACGTTAATTGGTAATCGAGTTTTTCGTGCAGGATTCTTTGATCAAATGAGTGAATATTCTGCGGGGTTATCCGTTGAATCACTTGCCGAAGCACATGAAAAAATAGACTGGTTTGCGGATAATGGTTATCTACAAATCAAATTGTATAGTTCAATAGATCCCAAATGGGTTGCTTCTATTGCTGATCATGTCCACCGCAGAGGTATGCGTTTAAGTGGTCACATTCCTGCATTTATGACCGCTGAACAAGCCGTTCACTCAGGGTATGATGAAATTCAGCACATTAATATGTTGTTTTTAAATTTTCTTGCCGGTACCGAGCTAGATACTAGGCAACAATTGCGCTTTACCTTAATTGGTGAACACGCGGGCGATTTAGATATAAACAGTAAAGAGTTTAATGATTTAGTTAAACTGCTGGCCGACAAGCAAATTGTTATTGACCCAACGGTATCTACCTTTAGGAGTTTATTACTGAAAGAGCGTAAAAAAATCGACCCTGAATTTAGCGCAGTTGCTAAACATTTACCGCCAAATGTATTACGGCAACTAAAAGGGGCAGAAATGAATGTAGCCCCTGATCTGCTAGATAATTATCAAGCGGGTGCAAAGGCAATGTCTAATTTGGTGAAAAAACTGTACGACAGCGGTGTTCCATTAGTTGCTGGCACAGATAATATTGCCGGTTTTACCTTGCACAGAGAGTTAGAGTTATACGCACAAGCCGGTATTCCTAATATTGAGGTGATAAAAATTGCCACCATTAACTCGGCTAAATTAGTGGGCGCAGCGTATGAACTTGGTTCAGTGAGTGAAGGTAAGTTTGCAGATGTTATTTTAGTTGATGGTGACCCATTAACCAATATGAATGATATTCGCAAAATATCATTGGTGGTAAAAGGTAATCATTTCTATAAACCCGATGAGCTATATAAAGTGCTAGGTGTGAAGCCTTTTACTGTATCAAGCGGTTTTCATTAGGTTAGATATAAAAAATATAAGTGACGTTTCGGCAGTTTAAGCGCCACTTATAATTTCTTGCGTGGTGATGCCACTAATTTGTAATGCTTCATTTTGTGGTAATGCTTCATTGGCTGCCAATAAATAAATAACTTTTTGCCCTTGCTTGGCTAACTCAATGGCATGTTGATAATTTATCAATAGTCTTGAGCCGATACTTTGTGCGAATTTTTCAGCATCACGACGCACATATTCAATGAGTTCAACATTAACGTCATCGTCATAAAAAACAGCATCGGCAAATTGCATAGCGCGGTGGGCTCTTAACGTTAAGTTGTCTGGGTTACCATCTTTAGTATGAATAAAAATAATTTCACCACAAGGTGGAGCTATTTCTTGTTTAATACTGGCAATTAATTGCTGCTCGGCTTGTTGTTGTTTACCATCAAGTACTGCTTGTCCTATCGGGCCTCTAAGGGTGTTTTCCCAAAAGCTGCGCCTATTACGTAAACCTTTAACTCGCGCTTTAACATGATCGCGAAATTTATGTGAAAAATCAGCTAGCTTGCCATAGGCTTGTGGTAATGTTTTTTCAATTTGTTCGCGCAGCATACGAATTAAAATAGGTGAACTACCCGAGCTTGATAAGGCGATAATCATCGGACTTCTGTCAATAATGGCTGGCGTTATATAGGTACATAGCTCAGGTTGGTCAACTACATTGGTTAATATATTTAACGGTGTTGCCTCTTGGTAAATAGCCTTATTGACTGACATATTATCAGTGGCGGCTATCACTAAATTGATATCAACTAAATGCCCAGTTTGATAGTTATGTCGTAACCAAGTTAATTGATTCAGGTTGATCAAACGTTCAACACTAGCACAGACATTTTCACTCATTACCGTGATATTGGTGGTCGATTTTAGTAGTAATTCAATTTTACGCGTAGCGACTTCACCACCGCCTATGACCATGGCTGATATTGTTTTAGCATCGAGAAAAACAGGAAAGTATTTCATAGTAGGCTTACTTTATTTGGTAGTGGTGTTTAAATGCCACTTTTGCAAAATTTGTTGATACTGGCCGTTAGATTTTATTTCATCTAATGCTTTTCTCAACTGATTAATAATATTTTCATCAGTTCCTATACTAGCTCCAAGATATAAGTCAGAAGCAATGTCAGGAATTTTATAAATTATTTCGATTTGTTCGGGGTCTAACTGTGAATCTTCAATTTCATATTTCCACAATATGTTATTTGTAGCAGCTAAATCTGTTCTTTGACTAAAAAGCATTTGCCAGAGAACAGTATAATCACTACTTAGGTATAAATTTTCACCTTCAGTAAAGCCATGTTTGCGTAGGTATGATTCCATGAGATCTTGTCTAATACTACCAACACCATACTTTTTAGCATCTTCAATTGAATTCATATTGAAAGTATCGTGACCTTTTAATGCCACCAAGTAAGAATCAATTGCAAACAATTTACCAATCCAGAGAAATTTATCTTCTCTGTCTTCGCCTCTTAACATAGAAAAAATTAACGTATTTTCTCGCTCTAGCGCTATTTGATAACTTCGCGCCCAAGGAAGGATCTCAATCTTGCTTTCAATACTGGCTTTTTTAAGCAATAAATTAACAACATCGACCATGGCACCGGTAATGGCGCCATCGCTTTGGTTAAATTGTAGTGGAGGAAGTTTTTCTGAGACAATACGCAAAGGTTGAGCGTAAGAAAAAGAAGTAAATAGAATTAGGCATATGAAAGCAAACAAATTCATACCAAACTCCAACCTTCATGCTAATTAATAAATATGCCTATTATCCTACTATGAAGAATAGAAGCTGTATAGCTACAAAGCATAAAGCTTGATCTAGGGTAAAATTAATTGCTTTTCACTTATTGCCAAACCATTAGCATCACCATAAATATACTGACCCGCTTTAAAATTTACACCGGCAAAAATAACATCAATGTTGATATCTCCAACACCCAATTTTTCTGTTTTTATTGGGTTACAACCCAGTGCTTTCACGCCAAGGGGTAATGTTGCAATAGTGCCAGCATCACGGATACAACCATTAATAACAATTGCCTGCCAGCCATTTTTAACCGCTTGTTCGGCCAACATATCTCCCAGTAATGCGCGGCTAGTGCTGCCTTTGCCGTCTACTACCATCACCTTGCCAGTACCATCGGTTGCTACTAGCTCTTTCACTTTTGAATTATCATTAAAGCAATCGACAGTAACTATTTCGCCTGAAAAAATAACCTTGCCACCATAATCATTAAACAACGGCTGTGCTAATTCGAGTTGCTCAGGATAAATATCGAATAAATCGGGAAGTAAATCTAACATTGTGTTTTTACTGCATCATGTGAATTTGTTCCTACTCTAGCACCAATGAATGATAAACTACCATTAAGCTGAATTATGATGAATATATTACCGGAACAAAAAAGATGCCTTGGATACAACTTAGATTAAGCGCCGACGAAGAAACAGCAGAAAAATATAGTGACTGGCTTGTTGCTAGTGGCTCACAAGCAGTAACCTTTATTGATGCCAAAGACACGCCAATTTATGAACCACTGCCGGGTGATGAAGTGCTTTATTGGTCAAATACTGTGGTAATGGGCTTATATGATGCCAGCCACGACATGGACAAGGTGATTAGTTATTTACAAGGTATTCACCCAGACAAAACTGATATGCAATACAAGTTAGAGCAATTAGAAGATAAAGACTGGGAACGAGAGTGGATGGATAACTTCCACCCAATGAAATTTGGCGAGCGCTTATGGATTTGCCCAAGCTGGTGTGATGTACCAGAGCCAGAAGCGGTAAACGTTATGTTAGACCCAGGCCTTGCTTTTGGCACCGGTACCCACCCAACCACTGCGCTTTGTTTAACCTGGCTTGACGGTTTAGATTTACAAGGTAAAACCGTAGTCGATTTTGGTTGTGGTTCAGGCATATTATCATTAGCGGCATTAAAGTTAGGCGCTAAAAAAGTTACCGGTATTGATATTGACCCACAAGCACTACAAGCAAGCCTTGCCAATGCTAAACGTAATAATGTTGATGACAGACTAGAATTATTTCTTCCCAAAGACTTACCACAAGAAATGCCAGAATTTAAAGCCGATGTCGTGGTAGCTAACATTTTAGCTGGGCCATTGCGTGAGTTAGCGCCTACTATTATAGAATATGTCGGCGATAAAGGTTTATTAGCGTTATCAGGTGTTTTAGAAGAACAGGCTCAAACGCTACAAACCATTTATGGTCAATGGTGTGACATGGAGCCAGTAACTGTTCAAGAAGAATGGGTACGCTTAAATGGGCAACGGAAGTAGCTTTTCTGATTATTCTTCGAGTAGAACAACTAGTTTGTTAGCTTGTTAATAGTTTTTATCGCGGTGGCGACGACACCAAGAAGGGGTTAAGCGACGAACCCCCTCTTGACTCCCTCGTCGCTGCGATCTAAACGTATTCTTTCATTCACTTCAGTGCTTTCGACGTAACAGCGTTGAACATGCATCCATGCACTACATCGCTTTTTTTATCATCCATGATAAAAATACGTGAGCACTTCGCTCTTTCAAGTGTTTGTTTACGCAGACTTGGAGTATATTTCATGAGTGGAGTTTCTATACGTTTCTAGTAAAAAGCTAATGATTAACTATTAGGCAATTGTAGAGATAAAAAAACCTTTCCCACCTCAGCAACGGAAGTAGAATATTTAAAATAACCTGCTAAAAAGCATCTTGTGAATCATCTAGGTAAACAATTTTTTCTGCTGCTTTTTCTTCTGTGTTTTTGGCTTGAAAAATCGTCACTTGATTTCGCCCTATATCTTTAGACGCATACGTTGCGCTATCTGCATCGGCTAATAGTTTCTCTAATTCATAACCGCTGGTTTTAGCATCGGTAATACCAAAGCTAGCGGTAATGGTAAAATCAAAACCAGAATCCGCTGTGTTTATTTCGGCAATGGCTTTTCTACAAGCCTCGGCTCTTAATTGCGCAGCGTTGATATTACAACTGGTCAGTAATAAGCAAAACTCTTCACCGCCTAAACGGGCGAAAATATCGTTTTGACGACCAATCGTTTGACATACTTCAACCGCTTTCTTTAATGCCCAGTCACCACAGGCATGACCATAACTGTCATTCACTTTTTTAAAATAATCTAAATCGAACATGATAATGCTTAACTCTTGATTTGCATTTTCACAATAATCAATGGCATTGTTTGCCACTTGGGTAAAGTGACCGCGGTTAAATATCCTTGTTAGTGCATCATATTCGGCTAATTGTTTAATACGCTTATGTGCCTTTAATAAACGGTAACCCCAAAATAGTAATACGGATAGTGTCATTAATAATATCAGTATGATGAAACGGGTATTTTCAGCATTGGCTTTTATTAAGGCTTGTTCAGCGGTTAACAAGGCTTTTTCAGACGTTAATAAGTCATTCTTTTTATTTAATAAGTCGATTTTGTTTTCTTGCTCAATTGCTTGATGTTCGGCTAGTTGAAAGGCTAGGTGTTTGGCTTGAACTTCATTTGTATATGCCTTATCTAGTTCAGCATAAGTTTCAAAATATTTAAGCGCTATTTCTTGATGTGTACTTCTTTTTTTAGCTATTTTATAAAGTAATTGATAAGCTGAAATAACGGCTTGTGTTGTTTTAATATTCTCGCCAATTTTGATAGATTCTAAAGCAAGTTCTTCTGTTTTGTCCAAATTACCTTGAAGCCAATAAGCTTCAGCCAATGAAGTATAAATTTCGACAATAAGTCGAGGATACTTAGTTGAATTTACTTCTGCTAAATGGGGGGTTAAAAGCCTTATTACATCAGTAGAGTTGTTGTTGGTAAGGTTAAATTTCGCACTGTAAGAACGGATGAAGTTTACTAAAATAGCTTCATCTTTACATAGTTTTATTGCTTGTTGTATTTCACTCTCGCTGTTTTGTAATTGTTCTAAATGTAGTTTGGATTCAATAATCATTGCTGTTGAAAAGCAATTTGTTCTTTTATTTGGTGTGCTGTTTGTAACTAATGTTGCGTATTTTAAGCCTAAAGCATACTGGCCTATCTGGTTGTAAAAAATAGCCGCAATAGTTAGCCCATTAATTCTTTCATCGTGATCTTGCATTTCAGGAAGTTTTGTTAAAACAATCGATAAATGACTTAAGCCTTCAGCCCAGTTTTGTTCTATACCAAAAGCATTTATCAAAGTTATTCTAGCTCTAAATTTTATGAGACTTTCCGTATCAGAGGATACTAAGTGTTGAAAGATAGGGATAGATTGTTGAGTTTTACCGTTATAGGTGAGTTTGTATGCTTTTAAATAGGTGAAATAATACTCTTGCTCAGAAGTCATTTCTTCTTGTTGAGCATTAAGTCGATTGAGTATATTTGAAAATAGAGTAGGATTACTGGTTCTTACTTTGTTGGCTGATTCTAGTAATTGATCTATATCTGTATTAGCGATGTCTGATGCATTACCTAAAAAAGAAAAAAACAATAAGAAAAGAGTAAAACAAAGGCTACTTACTCTTTTTTTATTAAGCATTGTTAATATTAACCGTTTACTATTGATTTTATATCAGTATTATTTTCTTCTGACTCGTTATCTTCAGTTGAACCATCACTTTCTGATTCCTCATCTTCTGCGGGAAGCAAAACACAAAAGATATCAGGGCAAACATCTAGTTGTCGCTCAAGTGAAGTCACATCTTTGTTGATTATCGCCGTGGCAATAGTTTCTTCAACGTTGTTATCAATAAGTAATTGTTCAGTAGCTTGTGAATTTTGTAAACTAGCATCGCTAGCAAGCTGTGCAAGTGTTTCTATTACTGTTGTCATAATGTTTACTCCATTTTTATCGTTGTGAATTTTGTTATTATTTCTATATTAGTTTTATAACACTAGCCTTAACTTAGGTCTATGGTTACTTGGTGATTTTTGTAGATCTATTCTGGCTAATTTGTCTAAAACGGCTTGGTTTGCTTTCATTTTTTCACTGGGTGGAATAACCAAAGTAGTGTGCATAAACAGCTCAGCATCGACTAAATCTATCAGGGAAATATGTTCGGCGCGCAGGGTATCAATGGGAAGTACTTTCGCTTGATACAAAATTACTTGATGATCGGCAGGGTAGGTTTCTAATAATAAATCGACCAATACTTGGCGATAGGCCTTGCCAGTGGAGAACTTTTCTAAAGATTTATCACCTGCTAACCCTACTTGCCAAAGTATAAGGTGAGCAGCAGGGTCAATAATACGCTGGTAAAACATAAACTGACTGGCTTCATAATTTATACAGCCTGTTTTTCCGGGATCTATACTTAAATCGGCATATAAACAATCTTCTGCGGATATGCCTGCTTCCATATGGGCAGCGTAATTTTCTAGCTTGGCTTGTTTAATAGCCTTATGGCTAACACAAGCAAATACACCGGGGTGACCATAAAAGGCGGCAACTACGCTTTTGCCAGCACGTACTTCAGTTAATATCGCCTCAACCATTTCGTTGTAGGTGATATTACGGTTTTTACCTTCTTGATAACAGTATTGCAAACTACGAACATCATCATGCATTTCTTCAACCCAGCGCTCGGTAATGCCGGTCGACATTAATGAAAACACTACATCGGCTTGTGTTATATAACTTGTTGCTATGGGGCTAATATGCGCCCCTAAGGTCATACCTGTACCGACACAAACTAAACTACCTTGCATTAATGTATAACCTTATACTTTGTTGATAAAATGTTGATAAAAAATAGGGGGATAAAATTGTACTGTTATCCTATTATTGTTTTAATATAATGTCTATGCCAAGACTGTTTATATACATAATCAATTCTTTGTAGCGTATCTAAAGGCTGTTTTGCACTATCGAAAACGAAGCCTGTTTTTTTGGAAACTCTTGCCGTAGCAAGGTTCTTTTTTGCAAAACAGGCATTGATTTGTTGCAGTGCTAAATGATTAAAACCATATTCTATTATTGAACCTATCGCTTCCTCGGGTAGCAACCTGCCATTACTATTGCGTAGCAACATAATGCCTATTTCAGCTACTTCTGGGCTTTGCCAGTTTAACGCTTGTAAACCAATACACTCATTACTTTCTAACGTGGTAATAGCCCACGTCATTACCTGTGGTTTTTCTTTTTCCATCGCAATTAGTGTTTTGCTAAAGGCTTTTTCAGCCGCTTCTATTGATAATGGTTCACCAATATTGCGCATTATTTTTGCGTCGGTATAAAGGCTGATATATAAATCTTTATCTTGCTCTGCTAGCGGTCTTATTAATAATCGCTCAGTGGTAAAGCAGTGCTTGGTGTTAATATGCATGATACTTCTTCTTATTTTTCTAATTAATGTTGTTCTTTAGTTTTGCTTGGCAAATTTAATCACGCCCGTTTTATCTACCGAGCGATCAAAAATCACATAATAATTATTTAACAGCGGTAAACCGATAATTGACTGATTAGGCCATTGAGGTAATTGACTTAATAAACGGAAGCAGGCTTTGTCGAAACTCGGGGTATTCACTTGCCAATAGGTTTGTGGTGAGCACTTTAGTTGTACAGGTTCTTTATTCTTGCCAACTTTTCCATTAGTGATATCACCAACGAAGGTAAAAGTAATATCAGGCCATTGCTCAAGGTTTAGTTCGCTCGCGTCTATACCTACTTCTTGATCGCTTAATTCTTTAAACGGTTTTAGTAGGGCGGCAAAGTCACTATTAACTGCAATTAAATCACTAATGACTTGTTGGTAAATTTCTGCTGTTAAAATAATACCACCAGCTCCTGTATCAATAATGGCATTGGTTAGGTAGCTTTTCAGGTTCTTCTTATCAAGTGGTGCCGCAGCAATGGGCGCTTTGCTACCCACTTGCACAGAGATTAATTCTACATTGTAATAAACATCGTGCTCTACTTTGATGCTATGAAAGTCACCTTGATATAAATCGGTTTGTTCATCGCCACCCCCTAATATTAACCAACCTTGGTTGAGCGGGTCTTGTTTTAGTTGTTCTAGTGTTAATGATTCGGTTGCTGATTGTGCAGAGTGAGTTTCATTAATATGTATAGCAGAACGTTTGCTATAAAAACTAAATTTGTTGGTGCTAAGGTTGTGCAGAGTGAGTTCAGTAAAGTAGGGGGTTATGTCATGTTCAGGATACTGCCATAAAAAATGCTTAAACTGGGTTAGGTTTTCACTGTCTTGTAAATTGTTCTCTAAAAAAGGCCAAGGATAAGTATGGGCAGGAGCCACTTTTTGTTCTTGCAAATAGTCACTTAAATTAAAACCTTTGTTGAGGTGATGGTACGCCATTCCTATCATGCCATCAGCCAAGCCAAAAGTAGCAGTCTGTTTTTCTGACGATACTAAGGCAATGGTTGCGTTTTCTAAGGTGATACTTGCTTTGTCTTTCTCAAAACCTTCATCAAGACTTTCATTGTTAATGCTCTCATCATTCAGGGTAATGGTACTGTGAATAACGGGGCCATTCCAACCGCCAATGCCGTAGTTAACTTCTTGGGCAATAGTGGTTGGTATTAAATCTTTGTCTTTGCTTGCTTGGTAGCTGGCTTCTTTAACCACTAGCGTGCTGCTGCCACTATCTATAATAAGGTTAACCGGCGATTTTTCACTGCCTATATGTAAAGTGGCGCAGTAATCACCTTTGGCATAAACATTGGTTATTGACAGTTTTAGCGTTGTTGGCATTGTTTAGGCTCCGATCACTTTAAATCAGTATTATTTCAAGTCAACAATCAGGGTTTTTAACCACTTTTCTTCGGTGATAAAACTCCATGATAAATGCTGATATTTTTCACCAATGCCTATAGCCAGTATTTCTTGTTCGTTTTTTCCTGCCGCTAACAATTCACTAACGTGTTTGATGCTATAGCTGATCATCTCAGCAAACTCTTGATAGCTTGCTTTATTAGTCATTTCGCCATGGCCTGGAATAATCACCACATCATCGGGCATTTGCGCGATTATTTTGTTTACCGCGGCTAAATAGCCTTTTACAGTGCCGCCATGGTTTAAATCAATATAGGGGAAACCAATTTCAAAAAACAAATCGCCAGTATGCAGCACATTAGCTTTATTGAAATAGACAAGGGTATCACCGTCGGTATGAGCAGAAGGGTAATGGCTTAAGGTGATTTGTTCGTCAGCTAAATAAATATTAATACCTTGTTCATAAGTAACTACGGGCAAGGCCACTTGATCTTTTTCCTCTTGTTTGCTTAATCTTTCACGAACATTTTTATGAGCAAAAATAGGCGCTTTATCAGCAAAATAACTATTGCTGCCGGTATGATCTCCATGAAAATGCG